>Ga0190303_1000570_pt1 | contig 15258 bp, 12 predicted proteins | sample 48700701_MG_FD_161672 | JGI IMG/M metagenome (GOLD analysis project Ga0190303, IMG submission 161672) | Hydrothermal vent sediment bacterial communities from Southern Trench, Guaymas Basin, Mexico - 4870-07-0-1_MG | ecosystem: Environmental > Aquatic > Marine > Hydrothermal vents > Sediment ...
CGATGTTTTTCACACTTATTGCAGGGCTATTCCTTATGGTAATCGCATACGGGCTGTACCAACCCGCTGCTTACGCCGGTGTTAAACGATACACCAATCCCCAGACCGCAGCGATGGGCTACGCAGTTGTTTACGGACTGATGAACCTCGGTGCATTTTTTTCCGGTTTCATTTCCCCCCTGACCCGCCACCATTTCAAGAACGTGTTCCCCCCAAATGGCCTCACAGCTGTATTCTGGGTGTACGCGGGAATTTCATTATTCGGACTGATTTTCACTGTCGTTGTGCTGACAAAGAAAACGGATGAAAAGGCGGTCAGCCAGATTGCCGGCGAAACCGAAAACCAGGCCAAAGAAAGCACGACGGCAGAAAAAAGCGAGGCCGAAAAAGAAGTCACACCAAAGGTACGTATCAATAATTCTCTATTGGCACTTTTCTCAGCCATTGCCGCAATGTCGCTCGCCCTTGGGATTATCATCCACAACGGTGGAATCATGATTGCTTCCGCGACACGCTATGAAGGCTTGCCCCTTGTGGAATGGATCGCATATATCGCCGCTCTTTTGTTCACCATTCTCTCAATTATTGACTATCTACGCCACCGGCCGGATCATCCCTTCCGTGACCTTCGTTTTACGTTTTTCATTTTTATACTGATTCCGGTTCAGACGCTGTTCGCTCACAACTGGCTGACGTTGCCCTATTACCTGGATCGGGCGTTCAAAGGTAGCATGGTAAGCCATTATTTTGAGTTTTTCTCGAACCTGAATCCAATACTTATTTTCTTCCTGGCTCCGCTGGTTGCCGGGCTGACAGCAAAAGCAAATGTATACAAAATGATGATTTACGGGACTTTCGTCATGGCAATCCCCACTTTTCTCCTTGCCCTGGGCCCCAACGTGCCGCTCTTTCTGACTTACGTTCTATTCATGTCCATCGGTGAGGCCATGTGGCAGCCCCGGTTCCTCCAGTGGATTGCGGAAATTGCACCGGAGGGTAAAGTCGGCATCTACATGGGAATCGGCCAGTTTCCCTGGTTCCTGACCAAGATGATTACCGGGTTTTATTCCGGTTATTTTGTCGCAAAATACCTGCCGAAAACCGGCTTGCCCCATAGCGGGCAGATGTGGTTTATTTATGGTTGTATCGCAATCGTATCCCCCATTGCTCTGGTCCTCGCAAAAGGATGGATGCAAAAGGGAATGAAGAAAAAACAGGAAGCATGAATCCTGCAAAGAGGGAGCGATCCTGCTCCCTCTTTTTTTGCATTTTCACTGCGCATGGGTTATATTGGATGTAGAAAAAGGAGGCACACATGGCTGAGGAAAAACGTCGGCATCGACGGAAACTCATTTCAAGGCTGGTCGGTGTGGATAAAGGAGACGGAGACATTAACTTTGGCATGACCGGCAATATTTCCAAAGGCGGAATGCTGATGAAAAGCCCGTACCCTGTTGAAACACTGCACCAATTTACTTTTTTCCTTGGAATGGGGGAAAACGTCGTTTCTGTGGATGGAAAGGCCATCGGCTGCAAGCGGGTAAATGGCCTGTACAATGTCCATGTGGCATTCAATTCAGATTTTCCGGAAGAACTGTAAGCGGTCTGGTCAGAATCTTCCGAACTACAGAAACTGAACATACCGGTAAGAAATAATGGAACACTATTACTCAGGTTTATATACGGATTTTTACGAATTAACGATGGCTCAGGCGTTCTTTTTTTCCCCAAAGAAAGACACTTCCGCCATCTTCGACCTCTACTTCAGAAGTAACCCGTTTAGGGGCGGATATGCTGTGCTCGCTGGAATTGAAGACGCTGTAAATGGCATACTTCAATTTTACTTCGATGCAAATGACCTGGACTATCTCACTTCAATCGGCTTCAGAAAAGAGTTTCTGGACTATCTGGCCACCTTTCGGTTCTCTGGAAACATACACGGGTTTCGGGAAGGGGATATCGTTTTTGCCAACGATCCCCTGCTGAGGGTAGAGAGCACCATTCTGGAAGCCCAGTTGATTGAATCCATGCTGTTAAATATTGTCAACTACCAGACCCTCATCGCAACAAAGGCCATGCGGGCTGTCTACGCCGCAAAGGGCAGGGATGTCGTTGATTTCGGGCTTCGCAGGGCCCAGAGCATGGGTGCCATCGCTGGAGCAAGGTCGGCATATATAGGTGGAGCAACCGGCACGTCCAACACCTTTGCCGCCAAACGCTATGGGATTCCCGCAGTAGGAACCCATGCCCATAGCTGGATTCAAAGTTTCGATACCGAACTGGAAGCCTTCCGCAAATATGCCGAAATGTATCCGGATCACACAACTTTGCTGGTAGATACATACAGCACATTGAAATCCGGCATTCCCCATGCGATTCAAGTTGCAAGAGAAATGGCTGAAAAGGGACATCATCTCGAGGCAATCCGGCTTGATTCCGGCGATCTGGCCTATTTCAGTAAAAAAGCACGAAAACTACTGGATAATGCTCAATTGGAATCAGTCAAGATTGTGGCATCCAACCAGTTGGACGAGCGACTGATTGCCAGCCTCCTGGAACAGGGAGCACCCATTGACATTTTTGGAGTGGGAACCCGACTGGTTACAGGTGGAGAGCAGTCCGCACTGGATGGCATTTACAAAATGAGTTCCATCGGGGGTACACCAACAATAAAATTGTCAGAAAATGAAGAAAAAATCAATTTCCCCGGCAAAAAAAAGGTTGTCCGATACACAAATGGAGATGGTTACTTCGCTATTGACGGCGTTATGCTGGAAGATGAATCAGAAGATCGGATTCGAATACTCCGCCACCCTTCGACAGAATTCAAGAAAACACGAATCCTTCAGGAAGTATTGAGTGCTGAGCCTGTGTTTTTCCCTCTTGTGGAGGAGGGAAATCTCTGTGCCACCTTCCCCTCTCTTGACGAAATCAGACAGTTTGCAAAAATGCGTTTTGCCCTACTCTCGGATGGCCACAAACGTTTTGTAAACCCCCATCTGTATCGAGTCGGACTCAGCAATCGCCTTTACGAACTGAGGCGAAACCTTATAGAAAAAGGACACCGCCATGGATAAAACCTGCCTGTTGATCGTTGACGTACAGAATGACTTCTGCCCCGGCGGTGCTTTAGCAGTACCGGATGGGGATCGGGTTGTCCCCGCAATCAACCGGATATTGTCGAAATTCGATCTCGTAATCGCCACACGGGACATGCACCCTGTAAAAACCGTTCACTTTGAAAAATGGCCACCCCATTGTGTTGCCGGGACAAGTGGTGCGGCATTTCACCCAGACCTGGATGTGTCAAAAATTGACCTCACTGTCGAAAAAGGAACATCCAATGCCGACGATGGGTACAGCGGTTTTGAAGCCACAAATATTGACCTCGCCGCCGAACTCCGAAACCGGGGTGTGAAAAAACTGATAATCTGCGGTCTGGCGACCGACTACTGCGTGAAAGCCACCGCGTTGGACGCGGTAAAATACGGCTTTCACACCACCGTTCTGACCGATTGCATTCGTGCAGTCAACGTTCACCCGGACGACGGCGAAAAAGCCCTTGCAGAGATGGCCACATCCGGCGTCCATCTGACCACCAGTGACCCCCTCAGGGGAAAGTAGGGGTAAGAATAGTGAAAGTGCGAGTGCGAGTGCGAGTGCAAGAGTGGGCGTGAGCGGCAGAATAGGGAAATTAGGGAATTGGCCATTCTCTTCCCTGCTCATCGCGCACTCGCACTTTCACTCGCACTGCCACGAAGCGAGCTTCTTTTCCGGTCAGAACACTGAACACCTCTTTTGGTCACCCATCACTTCTTTTCCACCCATCACTTCTTTCATTTGCAGCGAATTTCCCCCTCATTCCTTTTAATCTGTGCTAAAATCCAGTCACCACTGGTTCGGAGGGAACTATGCGTCGTTTGATTTTCATTTTTGCCATCTTGATAAGTGTTTTTTGTACCGTTACAGCAAAAGAGGTGACCATCACCATTGTGGCAACAACAGATATGCACGGGAACATTACCGGGAAAGACTATGTAACCGGCAAGAAACTGGGCTACGGCCTGGTTCAGGCTGCCCCGCTCATTGAGAAACTCCGAAAGAGCAAGGACAACAGCATCCTTGTGGATTGCGGGGATACTTTTGCAGGCAACCCGCTGACGTTTTACCGGTTTTATCACGCAGTTGATGAAAAGAACCCGGTTGTTACCGCCATGCACATGTTGAAATATGACGTCGCTGTACCGGGAAATCATGATTTCGATTACGGAACCAGTGAGTTGAAACAGAATACTTCCCAGACGGGGTTTCCATGGATTTCCGCCAACATCTTGGATAAGGCGGGACAACCGTTGTTTCCAGCCACACTTATTGTAAATCGAGCTGGCATTAAAGTTGGGTTTTTCGGACTGACCACTCCCGCCACCGCCCATTTTGAAACCCCCGGTATCCTGGATGGCATACAATTCCTCGATATGGTGACGTCCGCAAAAAAAGCAGTATCCGACCTGAAAAAACAGGGAGCGGATATTATTATCGGGCTGGTCCACGGTGGCAAAGGCGATAAACTTCAAACGGGACAATATCATGAGAATGCCGTTTATCAAGTCATCGAAAACGTACCTGGAATTGATGCCATCATATATGGGCACACCCACAAAGAGGTTCCGTTGGAGATGTACAAGGGTGTCCTGCTCTGCCAACCCAAAGATCACGCAAAATCTCTCGGGATAATCCTGGTGGACCTGCAGAAACGGGATGGGAAATGGGAAGTACTGGGCAAAAGCTCCACTACCCTTCAGGTGGACGATACTGAAATAGACAAGAAAATTGAAAAAAAGATTCGGAAACTGGACAAGGCCACAGCAAAATTCATGGACTCTGACCTTGGTAAATACCGGCATTCCATAGCGTTCACAGATGACCCGCTGGCCCCGGGAACCGCATCCTATTTTATTGCGGATGCCATGCAGTCATGGAAGAATTCGGACATTCAACTGGTAACCGTGTCCAATCCGGGAATGCGGATCAAATCCAAGCGAGCGACGATTGTGAACGCCCACATCTTTAAGCTCCTGCCCTATGATAATTACCTGGCCCAGTTGTCTGTCACGGGAAACGAGCTGAAATCTCTTATGGAACACGCCGCTTCAATGCTCGATGCAAAAGGAAAGCTGAAGGCAGCTCATCCTTTTTTCCAGTTCGGTTTTTTTATCGGTGCAGATTACAGTGTTCATCCGGACAGGGCAGAAGGCAACCGTGTGCAGATTCGAAAAATCGGGGACAAACCGTTTCAGGCGGATTCCAATTATTCAATTGACCTCACTTGCTACATTCTGGGAGGCGGAGGTGGATATTTCAACAATGAAAACACTCCTGTTGCGACGTTCTCAACTGATTCACTTCGCAACGTCATGGCGGCATATATTGAGAGTCTTCAGAAAAAAGATGGAGAATAATGTTTCATCAATTGATTTCGGAAATTGAAAAAACTGACTGTTGTTTTAAGTTTCCATTTGTTTTCATATTCTGCCCGGGATATTTTCCTGGAAAATTATTTTATAACGAAAGGAGTAAATCTTGAGGAAAAAACCACTGACTTTTTACCTGGCAGCAACCGGGCTTATTACGGTTTATCTGCTGATTTTACAAGCTGCAGCCAATCTCAATAAACCGGTTTTTTATGGGCTTGTCGCCCTTCTCGCACTGTTCATTGTATTTATTACGGCACGCAAACCACAAAATGTCCTGGATTTCTTCAGGTCAATGAAACTGGCGGTATCGGTACTGATTTATTTCACAATTGCGGTAATTATCGGTACCTTAATTCTGCAGAATGTGGAACCTGCCCGTTACCTGCAGTCTTATTCACCGGGATTTTATAAGTTTGTAAAACTCTTGACACTTCAGGACACCTATCATTCGGTATGGTTTTCCGGGCTGGTCATTCTCCTCAACATCAACATTCTCATCTGCACATTGAATCACCTTCCCATTCGGAAAAAGAAAATAGGCTTTTTTCTCATCCACCTGAGCATAGTGATTGTCGTAATTGGCGGTTCAATCAGTGCGTTCTTTGGTATGAAGGGATACATAAATTTCCACGAGGGCGAAACCGTTAATGAGTTCCAGCTGACTCAATACAATCAGATGCTAGACCAGAAAAGACAAATGGGCTTCCAGCTCCGTCTGGATAAATTTGAAGTGGACCATTATGCGCCGGATTATCGGGTTTATGTGTACACAAGGTCAGACTCAAAAAACAAATTCGGTATGCCCTATTCATTTAAATCCACTGAGAATGCAGAATACCCTGTAACGAACGCCCATGGTACACTGAAAATCCTGAAATATTTCCCCGATTATGCGGTCCGGGAAGTGGCAAAAGCCACTGATACCGGCCCCGGGGCAGTAAAGGTGGTGCTCCATGAAGAAAACCATTCCCAGACAGCATTTTTCTTTGACATGACAGGAGACGACCGCTTCTTTATGCCAAATCAAAAGGGCATGATTGTGTTCAAATGGAATATGCCGAAAAACCTTGCAGCGACTGTTTCCGAACAAAAGCTACTCACCGTAAGCTTTCCGGACGGCCGGCATCAGTTGATTTCAGTTCAGGAAGGCGAATCTTACCCATTTACCCCGGATACAACACTCAGGGTAGGGCGTTTTTTTCCGTCTTTCTCCATTGATGACAAAACAAAGGAAATTGTTTCGGCCGGTAGCAAGCCGGATAATCCCGCTTTGGAACTTATTTTTGAAAACAAAATAACAAAAGAGAAAACAACCCAGTGGGTATTTGCAAACTTTCCGGATTTCACCCACGGGAAAAAGCTCCCCGGGAATGCCACCATCCACTTCACTTTTGTCCCTACTATGAAAGACAAACCGGTTTATGTTGTTACGGCAAATGGCCACTATGCATGGACTAAGAACGGAAAGACATTTAAGAAAGGTACACTGGACAACAACCGTCTCACCCTGGGAAACCTCACATTTGAATTCAATTCATTCATTCCCCATGCAAAAAAAGTTAAAGAAGAATTCAACCGATCGGAAAAAGCCAATAATCCCGTGGTTCGGGTACAATGGGAACAGAACGGCCAGAAAGAAGTCGCCATGCTGGGAGCTTCCGACAAAACAGCCACGTTTATGGACAATGGCCGGGTAGCTCTTCTCCTTCGGAATAAGGACGATTCTCCCAAAGCGTACCGAAGCTATCTATCTGTCCTGAAAGATGGGAAAGTAGTCATGAAGAAAAAGGTGGAAGTAAATGACCCATTAAGGTTTGGTGGCTATTATTTCTATCAGTCCAACTACGATCCCAAGGACCCGACCTATTCCGGCATCTCCGTTGTCCGGGATCCGGGTGTTTATATTGTTTTCCTTGGTTTTATTATGCTAACCATTGGCGGAATCCTTAGATTCTACTTCAAGATGTGAGGTACTGAAGATGATTGCACTTATAGATAACTTTTCCCGTATCAGCACAATGCTGACCGGTTTGATATGCATATATACCATCGCTTTTGTGCTTTATTCCTTTTCGTTGTTTATGAAAAACAACAGCGTTTACACCTTAGGCCGATTCTCTCTCTTTGTGGGATTCATCATCAATGGCTGGCTCATTGTCCAGCGTTGGATTGCAGCGGGACGGCCTCCTTTCAAGACGTTTTACGAATCCCTTATCTTCGCTTCATTCTGTATCATACTGGTGTACCTTGTTTTGGAACTGATTCGTAAAGTAAAATTGGTGGGCGTCGGTTCTATCATACTGGCACTGGGCTGCCTCCTTTTTGCGGTTGTTAAGGTGGATGTGGAAATCATCAACCTTCCTCCCGCACTTCAAAGCGGATGGTTTATTCCCCACGTCGTCATCTATTTCATTGGCTACGGAGCACTGGCCGTGTCATTTGCCACCGGTATCATGTATCTGTTTTTTCCTGATGCTATTGTTCTGGACCAGGATACACGAAAGGGTAGATTTTTCACCAACGCTCTAGGTGGGGAAATTATTGATCTGGAAGCTTTTACCCACCAATTGATTATTGTCGGGTTTACTTTCCTGAATATGGGGCTACTCACAGGCTCCATGTGGGCAAAATTTGCCTGGGGAGATTACTGGTTCTGGGATCCGAAAGAAAACTGGTCACTGATCACCTGGACCATTTACCTGACTTACTTTCATCTCCGTTATGTCAAGGGCTGGCGGGGCCGCAAAGCAGTGGTCTTTTCCATCATCGGATTTGCCGCCATTGTTTTTACTTACCTTGGAATGAGCGCATTGCCAACAGCGTCAATGAGTGAGCATGTCTACACATCCCAATAAACCGGGCCCCGGAAACTCCGGGGATCAAAAGCCCAATAGCAGACGGGAACAGCCGCGGATAAAACCTGCGGCTGCCCGGCCGGGGCAGGAACCGCCCAAGCTCTATACCATCATCTGCAGCATGTGTGGCAAAGAAGACCAGGTCCCTTTTAAACCGACAAGGGGAACTGCTGTCCTCTGCCATGAATGTTTCGAGGTTAAGAAAAAGAGAAAACACAGAAACCAGGAGATTATGCGGAAGGTTGCCGGCCGATTCAAGGTTAAATGTGAAAACTGCGGGGAGGAAGTCGAACTCAACTATCGCAGAGCCACCGAGCCGGTCAAACTCTGTGACGCATGCTACGAAAAACTGAAGGGGAAAGTACCGGACAGAAAACGGAACAAGCGGCTTCAGGTCACCATTTCCATTATCTGCTGTCGCTGCGGGAAGCGGGAATATGTAAACTTTGTGCCGGAAGATCCTGACAAGGTATTGTGCAGAAGCTGCTATCTGAGAGAACAAAATCCACCAAAAGAGGAGGAATCGTGAATTCCATCCCTTTTGAAGACAATTCCTTCCTCAACTATTGATCGTCCAGCGGCTTCTTCCCCGTATCCCGGCCATAGATATCATCAAATCGAACAATATCATCTTCTCCGAGATATTGCCCCACTTGCACTTCAACCATCTCCAAAGGAACCTTGCCCGGATTTTCCAATCGGTGAAGTGTCTCCATCGGAACATAAATTCCCTGATTCACATGCAGCGTCTTTTTTTCGTCGCCGACCCGCACACTTGCCGTACCTGATGTTACCACCCAGTGCTCACTTCTTTGATGATGAAGCTGTAAACTGAGTTTTTCACCCGGCTCCACAATTATCCGCTTGATTTTGTAACCGGGCCGGTTCTCCAGAACCGTGTAACTTCCCCATGGCCGATCCACCGTCACATGTTCTTCAACTTCAGGACGATTTTCCGCTTTCAAGGTTTCAACAACGGTCTTAACTTTCTGTGCTTCTCCCTTGCCGGCAATCAGTACCGCGTCTGAAGTTTCCACTACCAGAAGGTCTTTCAATCCCACAGTGGCAATCAAGCGCTTGCCCCCGAGAATGAGGCAATCTTCCGTATCCACCGGAAGAACATTTCCTTTAATGACATTTGACGCCGTATCTTTGCCCAGAACATCATAAAAGCTATCCCATGAACCGACATCCGACCATTTAAATTCCACCGGCACGACCACCACATTGTCAGATTTTTCCATTATGCCGTAATCAATTGAATCTGAAGCCAGATCACCAAAAGAAGACAGCATGGTTTCCAGGCCCATGTCCATCGCCTCCCATAGATTCGGCATGAACACTTTGAAAGCCGCTGACATGGCAGCCGCCTTAAAGGCGAACATACCGGAATTCCATAGATAGTCTTCAGATTTCAGGTAGGCTTCAGCGGTTTTAAGGTCCGGCTTTTCCACAAATCGTTTCACCTGCCATGCATTTCCGATATTTTCCGCTGTCCGTTGCACATATCCGTAGCCTGTCTCCGGGTGACCGGGTTTAATACCAAAAGTAACCAACATATCCGCCCCCACTGCCTGTTCTGCATTCAAAACTGCAGACCGGAAAAGAGGCAGGGGTGTGATAAGATGGTCCGAAGGCATGACCAGGATCATCTCATCGTCAATTCCATTCATCTTTTCCCGTATAAAAGCCATCCCCAATGCAATGGCGGGAGCTGTATTTCGAGGTACCGGCTCCAATACTATATTTTTCAGGGCTTCCGACGCAATGTTACGAATCTGGTTCTTCACCTGGAACTCATAGGCCCTGTTGGTGATAATCACAATATCCTCACTGTGTGCCACGCTCAGCGCCCGGACTACGGCTTTCTGGAGCAGAGATTCCCCATCAAATGCTTTCAAAAATTGCTTCGGGTTGGCCTTTCGAGAAAGAGGCCACAGCCTCGTGCCGCTTCCTCCTGCAAGAATCATAACTTTCAAGTCTCCTCCTTTCCTTTACCCCAGTGAGAACAACTCAGACAACCGGAAGGTCAATTACAAATGTGGACCCTCTGGGATAATTGTCCTTCACCGAAATGTGCCCGTTCTGGGCCGTCACAATATTGTGCACAATGGCAAGGCCCAGCCCGTCTCCTTTCGCCTTTGTTGAAAAATAAGGAATAAATATCTTGTCCCGAATTAAAGGATCAATGCCTTTTCCCGTATCACTGATTTCAATCTGGACACGGCGTCCGGCGGCAAAATAAATCGTCTTTACGGTTATCGTCCCCTCTGGATCACCTTCCATTGCCGCAATCGCATTCCTGAAAATATTGAGAAAAGCAGACTTCATCAAAGCCCGATCCAGTTTCTGAACAGGAACATGCTCCGCGTACATCCGGCGGAATGTAACCCGGCCACCAGCCTTCTCCAGCAAATTGATTGTTTCATCCAGTAAGTGATGAACAGACACATTCTCCAATTTCGGAGGCGGCATTTTTGCGTACTGGGAAAAATTCTCAATCAATTTCTGCATGGCGTTGATTTCCTCAATCATAGGCTGAACACTGTCCAGAACAATCTCCTGCAAACGGGGACTTCCTTTCTTTGCTGTGAACTGGATACGCTCCGCAGCCAGCTTGATGGGCGTCAGCGGATTTTTCAATTCATGAACAATCCGTCGAACAGCTTCCTTCCATGCCAGTGTTTTCTGGGCCTGTTCCAATTGAGTAATATCCTCCACAATAATCAGGAACCCGATTTCTTCCCCCATCTGATCCCGGAGCATGGTCAACGTCACATCCGTACTCCGAATTCCCTCCCGCGTTTCAAAGGCAATAGATTGGCGAACACTGGGCTCGGGGTCCAGCGTCACACGGGCAACAAGTTGCTTCAACTGGCCGGCTCCCCCTTCATTCGGCAACAGTGTCGTAAACCGGGTTCCTTCCTCAACCCGCCCCCGGATCCCAAGCATTTCCCGTGAAAATCGGTTCATGGAAAATATATTTCCGAATGAATTCAGTGAAATAACACCGACAGGAAGGGCATCCATGACTGCCTCAAAATAGTGTTTTTTATCCTCCAGAAATTGGTTAACACTCTCAAGCTCGATTGCCCTGAGTCTCAATTCCTGCTCATGGGTTCTGAGCTGGTCAATCATTTTGTTGAAAGACTGCATCAGCTGGCCCATCTCATCTTTGCCCCTGACTTCAATACCAAAATCCAGTTCCCCCCTGGAAACCCGCTCCGTCCCCCTGAGCAACAGATTAAACGCCTTCAGAAAATCGTCCGTAAATTTCAGCCCGGCCCATGTTCCGGAAAAAACAGCAATGATGGCTATCAAGAGCAGTGAACTGACATTGAATGTCTTCAGTGACTGAATACTGCGTTGGGTTTCCTGGTAGCGCTGTGCAGCTAAAGTTAGCTGATCCAGCTGGCTGGCAAGGTTTCGGATAATGAATCGGCCGGTAACCACCATATAGCGGTCAGAAATTCCTTTCCCAAGGGGCATCAGACTACCAAATCGGACATATGCACCGGTTGGCAACGATAAAACATCATGAAAAGGCTCTCCCTTTTTCAACTGCTTCCCCCAGTTTACTGATGCCGGTGCCAGGGACTGGATCGGCAGTTTCTCATTCCGGATCATGGCTATCATCTGGCCATTCCGGTACATCTCAATGGAAGAAAGCTCATAGCGGTCGAGCCTCTGCTTCAGAAAAAGAGGTAGCTTTTTCGGCGAATTCAAAAGATCGAGAGTAGCCTCATCACCAATCACCCGGGCAAAGTGAGCCGTTTCCTTTGCCACAGTTGTTTCATAACTTGAAACAATTCCCTTGGCCGATTTCATAACCGAAACCAGCTCCGGGTTATGCCAGTTATCCAGGATATTGTAGATAATCACCGTACCCATTCCAACAATTACCGATGCCGGAACCACTACGAGAAGAAAAGTCAGTGAGACCATTTTGGTACGAAGAGAAAGATTCAGGCTGGGAAACCGCCGCCCTTCGAGATACGGCTTAATCACACTCCTCAAAATCATGAATACAAGGATTACAATCAGGACAACATTGACCATGCCCAGAATATTAAGAAGAATGGAGAATTCTGACAGGCGCGACCCCATGGTGTCCACCATCATATAGCCAAAAAGGAAAATAAGTATCAGGGCAATTGCCACTGCCGTTCTGGTCCGAACCTTTTTCATAAACTTATTTTACGAAATAACTGCCGAAATCACACCTTTTTCTTTTTTGCGTTGGGAGTGGGTGGCAGGGAGTGCGCGTGAAAGTGCGAGTGAGCGAAAGAGGGGAGTTGGCCATTCCCTGCCTTTTGATTTTCCTTGTCTTCTCCCTCTCCGGACTCAACCTTGCCTTCTGCTTAACCTCAACCTTTTCCCTTCGAGTAGGGGTAAGAAAAATCAGGGAGATGGCCATTCTCTGCCTTTTGTCACCCATCACGGCCCACAGAGTGGGCGTAGTGCGAGTGCGGGCACAGAAGGGCATCAAGAGAGCCAACACCCTGATTTTTCTGTTGTTTTCCCATTTTAACCTTAATTCTTTATCCTTCTTACTTCACGTGACTGTTACTTCACCGTTTTTAAAGAGGCGGCGGAAAACAGCTACAATAATTTGTTTTGCATAAATCGGATGACGCATTTTCTTGATAAGGTTCCACATCCGCGATGGTTTCAGATAGAATTTCAGGTAAGCCTTGCGTCGAATGGAGAAAAGTGATTCAGGTGTCAAAGAATCATTATAAATTACCGGGAATTCCGCTTCCGGATCCGCTTCAAGTGCCGCTTTCGCTTCCGGCCCGAAAACCCCGTTCAAAATATCTGTTCGGATTTCTGTCCCCTCGTAAGGGGTTACGATTGAAAAGAAAACAACATCAAACGGATTTCGCAATGCCAGTTGAATGGAGCTCAGTACCTCGTGGCGGGTTTCGCTGGGAAAGCCGATCATGAAGAAACCGCCGACTTCAATTTTATATTTTTTTGCCAGGCGTACCGTGTTCAACGCCACGTCAATTTTAAGATTTTTCCGGATCAATTTCTGGAGCCGCGGGGTCGCTGTCTCAATTGCAACTGCGAGATAATGGGTTCCCGCCTTCGCCAGTAATTCCATCAGCTCTTCGTCAAAAACGTCTCCCCGGACTCCATTTGGAAGCTGGATATGAATCTTCAGGCCCCGTTCCACAATGCCCCGGCAGATTGCTTTGGCACGTTTCAAGTCCACGTTGAAAATGTCATCCACAATAATGAACTCCTCCACCCCGTACTCCCGATGCAGAAGCTCCATCTGGTCCAATACCTTCGTTGCCGACAGAAGCCTTGCCTGTTTCCCGTGGAGACGGTGGCAATAGGAGCACTTGAAGGGGCATCCCCTGCTGGTCATAAACTGAATCACCCGCCTGGATTTTGGAAAGTGCCAGGGCGGGTCCATGGCAAAATACGCGTTCAGGTCCACCATGTCGTAGGCCGGCATCGGCAGTGCTTCCAGATCCACCGGTGCCGCCTTCCCGTTGGCAACCAGTTTCCCCTCATTATAAAACCAGAGTCCCCGGATTCCGGACAATGATTCATCCCGCTCCAGCGCATCAAGAAGGGCTGTCAGCGCTTCTTCCCCTTCTCCGCAGACCGCATAGTCCACAACCCCGGTATCCAGGCATTGCCTGGGATTCCCGGTGGGATGGGCACCGCCGAACACCAGTGGCAGATGGGGGTGTCGTTCTTTCATCACCCTTGCCTGCTTAACTGCCTCATGGTATTCACAGCTCATGCAACCGATGCCGATTATTTCGATCCCGTTTTCAGAAATGAAGCGATCCACACCCTCCTGCGTTACCTCAGGAAACAGCATGTCCAGAATAAACGGGGTATGCCCCTTTTCCCGGAGATAGGCGGCGAGGACCAGATACCCCAACGGAACACTTCTGGAATAACGATTGATGGTAAAAGATGGACGTAACAACAGAATTTTCAATGAATTCACTCCTGACGGCCCGCCAGTCCACTGCCAAGCCATGGGATAGTATTATCACACTTACAGAAAATTGCCAACTTTCATGTCCAGCACTGTCCCGCCGACACCCGCCAACACGGTACTTGAAAATCAGCGACAAGTACACTACAATATCAATATGGAATTGAAAGCACTTGCCGCCGCCCTTTTTGTTGCCTTTTTTACCGTCATCATGGATGCGATTTTTAACTTCCACTACATCTATGTACTGCTTATCCTCGTCATCCTCGGCTACGTTCTGGTCCGGCTGATTTCCATTACCTCCACGACGTCTGGCTCTGGGGCCGCCGCACCGGAAACAAAAGAAACCGGGCTGGGAAATCTTCTGGAAAGCGCCGCAAAAGCAGCGGCTGTGACACTGGAGATGGATGGGGAAAGCACAGAAAATACCGTTCGAGTGGACGAAGGCGCCTTCCGGGATGCACTGGCAGCCGGCCTTGCGGCCTTTGGGATAAAAACCCATGGACAAACAACTGTTGTCCGATCCGGGAACAGGAAGATGGTTCATATTGTTCTTACCGTCAACCGGAAGGCCGGGGCAATTCAGGAAAAACTGGATACAGCCATCACTACCCTCCGCCAACTGCTATGCCAGGATGGCGGGAGCGCCTGGCAAACCGATATTCCAAGAAAAACCGAACTCCATATCCTGATACCGGGCAATTGACTATGGCCGCCACCCCGGGGATTTATCTCATCATTGCATCACTGGATCACCCCTGCACCATCGAAACCCATGCCCGCACATTCTCCCTTAAACCCGGTTTCTATTTCTATTGCGGATCGGCTATGAATCGTCTTTCCCCCAGAATCAACCGCCACCTGTCCGGTGAAAAGAAACACCACTGGCACATTGATTTCCTGCTGGATGAGGCAAGAGTTGTGGCAATCGCACCCTACATCATCAGGGACAATAACATGGAAC
>Ga0190303_1000575_pt1 | contig 15197 bp, 10 predicted proteins | sample 48700701_MG_FD_161672 | JGI IMG/M metagenome (GOLD analysis project Ga0190303, IMG submission 161672) | Hydrothermal vent sediment bacterial communities from Southern Trench, Guaymas Basin, Mexico - 4870-07-0-1_MG | ecosystem: Environmental > Aquatic > Marine > Hydrothermal vents > Sediment ...
GGAAAATGTCACGGTAAAGAACATCAGTAATGATATTGCACAACTCGCTATACAGGGACCGGACGCTGAGAAAGTGATGCAAAAATTAACCGATATTGACCTTTCCAAGATCAAATTCTACTGGGCAAGAGAAGGGAAAGTCGCAGATATCGATACTGTAATTTCGAGAACAGGATATACGGGAGAAGATGGTTTTGAAGTTTACTTTAACAAAACTTATGCAGATAAAATGTGGGATGCTGTTTTCGATGCAGGTAAAGAATTCGATATAGAACCCATTGCGCTTGGTGCAAGAGATACTCTAAGGTTAGAGATGTACTACAGACTATACGGCAATGACATAGACGGTACAACAACGCCTGCCGAAGGGGATCTTATGTGGATTACAAGATTGAATAAAACCGAATTTAACGGAAGGGAAGTTATTATAAAACAGAAGTTAGAAGGAGTAAAAAGAAAATTGACTCCCTTCGAATTATTGGATAAGGGTATTCCTCGCCATGGTTACGACATTAAAGACGATAAGGGTAATACTATCGGTCACGTTACAAGTGGTACACTATCGCCAATGGTGGAAAGGGGAATCGGTTGCGGATATGTGGAACCGGAATTTTCAAAACTCGATTCGGAATTTTTTATTGATGCAAGAGGTCGCCTTTTAAAGGCAAAGGTTGTAGAAGCACCTTTCTATAAACACGGAACTCATAAATAGGAGGAGATATGAATTTTCCTAAAGAACTCAAATACACGAAATCACACGAATGGGTTAAAATCGAAGGGGATATAGCCACAGAAGGAATCTCCGATTTTGCTCAAGAAGAATTGTCCGATATCGTTTATCTCGAATTGCCGGAAGTCGGGACGAAAGTGGAAACGGGAAAAGCATTTGGCACTATTGAAGCTGTAAAAGCGGTATCCGATTTGGTCGCTGCAGTGAGTGGTGAAATCGTTGAAGTCAACGAAGAACTCGTAAACGCTCCTGAAACGATTAATAACGATCCCTACGGTGCCGGATGGATTATCAAAGTTAAAATGAGCAACCCTGATGAAGCAAATTCTCTTTTATCAGCTGAGGAATACGAAAAATTTGTTCAAGAGGAACACTAACATGCCATTTATCCAGAATAATGAAAATGACATTAAGGAAATGCTTGAGAAGATCGGTGTAGAAAAATTCGAAGATCTTCTCGATTCAATTCCCGAGGAGTTTAGAACCGGGAATAAATTTAATATCGGCAAAGCATTAAGCGAACCTGAAGTGTGGAAACACCTTTACAATACAGCCACAAAAAACAAAAACAGTGATGATAATATCTCATTTCTCGGTGGTGGTATCTACGATCATTATGTGCCGGCGGCTGTTGATCAAATCGCATCGCGATCGGAGTTTTACACAGCATATACTCCATATCAAGCGGAAGTCAGCCAGGGAACATTGATCATGATGTATGAATATCAAACTTTAATAAACAGGCTCACCGGTATGGAAGTTACAAATGACTCAATGTATGATGGCGCAACTGCTATGGCTGAAGCTGCTCACATGGCAAGAGTAATAAACGGTAAACACAATATCGTTATCAGCGAGACCGTCAATCCTCTTTACATTGAAGTAGTTAAAACATATTCTCACGGTCTCAATATTCCTATCAGAATAGCTCCATCCAAAGACGGAAAAACCGACATTGATGCTATTGTTTCTTTGATTGACAATGAAACCGCTGCTGTTATCGCTCAGAATCCTAATTTTTTCGGCATTATCGAAAATATGGAAAAACTGAGCGAAACTGTACATGAAAAAGATACTCTTTTTATTGCCGCATATGACCCGATTTCTCTCGCCATTCTAAAAACACCGGGAGAATACAACGCAGATATAGCGGTGGGAGAGGGGCAAGCTCTCGGTAATCCTCAATCATTCGGAGGACCTTTACTCGGGCTTTTTTCCACAAAAAGAAAATTTATCCGCCAGGTGCCGGGTAGAATCGTAGGAGCAACAAAAGATGCTAACGGCAATACGGGATATGTAATGACCTTACAAACCAGAGAACAGCATATAAAAAGAGATCGAGCCACTTCAAATATCTGTTCCAACGAAGGATTATGTATGACAAGAGCGGCTATATATCTTGAATTAGTTGGTGAGGAGGGATTAAAAGCCGTTGCCGAAACGAGCACAAAAAACAGTCATTATCTTTTTGACAAACTTCTTTCCGTAAACGGAATCGAAGCGGCTTTTCCAAATACACCGTTCTTTAAAGAGTTTGTAATAAAATTACCGATAGAAGCTAAAACTATAATTAATAAATTAGAAAATCGCGGAATTTTTGCCGGTATAGACCTCGGGAAATTTAGAAAAGAATGGGCAAAAATGCTCCTTATTGCTGTTACGGAAACAAAAACGAAAGACGAAATGGATTATTTTGTTTCGGAGATAAAAAAGATAATATAAAAAAGGGGCTTTTAAAGCCCCTTTTTTTATATTAGATATTAAACAATTAAGATTAAATCTCGCCACGCGAATTCAACAACATCTCTCTTGCAATCAAAATAGCTTGAATCATACTTTCGGGGTCTGCAACCCCTTTCCCCGCTATATCAAAGGCGGTGCCGTGATCAGGAGAAGTTCTTATAATGGGTAATCCCAATGTAACATTGACCCCTTTGTTAAAGGAAAGCAATTTAAATGGGACTAGTGCCTGATCATGATACATGGCAAGAATGGCATCGTATTGATCACGTTTCAGGAATAAAGAATCAGCCGAGAAAGGTCCCTCAACATCAATTTCGTATTCTTTTGCCAATGTTATACCCGGAACAATTTTCATCTTCTCTTCATTCCCGAATAGCCCGTTATCCCCACAGTGAGGATTTAGACCGGTTACGGCAATTTTAGGAAACTCTATATTAAATAGGTTTTTCAGTGCATCATCTATGATTTTCAATTTGTTAAAAATCAATTTCGGGCTTAATTTCGCACTAATATCCTTAACAGCCACATGATTTGTGGCAAGAGCAACTCTAAAATTGTTATGAACCATCATCATTGCTACTTTTTTCCCGGAAAGGTCACTATACAACTCGGTATGACCTGCAAAATGATGTCCGGACATATTCATGGAATATTTATTAATAGGAGCGGTAACAACAGCATCAGCCATGTGATATTCCATAATAACAGAGTAAGAAATTAAAATTGCTTTATATGCTATTTTACCCGCTATTTCGGATATTTTTCCGGGTATAATCATCTGATTTGTTGGAATATCGATTAAATACACATCGCCGTTTTCTTCTACCATTGTTCCTCTTTTCATTACCTTATATTCCGGTAACTCAATATTCAAGCTCTTTGCATAGTTCACGATTAATTTTTCCGGAGCAATAATGATAGGGGTTATCTCTCCCAACACTCTCTTGTCAGCTATTGCCTTTATAACTACTTCGGGGCCTATTCCCGCAGGATCACCGCATGTTATAGCTATTCTCGGTTTAATATCACTCATTTTCTCCTACAATTTTATAGTATTTCATAACATCGCTCTTTTTAATATTCTTCAATTCGGGGATATCGATAATTTCATATAGTACATCTTTTTGATTCAAAGTCAATCTAATCGTGTCTCCCGAATTAACAATACGGGAAGCTTTTACCCTTGTATCATTCACAAATACCCTTCCGTTCTCACAAGCATGCTTAGCTTTTTCCCTTGATTTCACTATCTGCAATTTTTTAAGCAATATATCTACCCTTTCACCTTTTCTTTTATTAGTCATATACTCTAATGTATACATCTTTCTTCAGTCTGTCAACCAATTTGTTCAAAGCTTCCTGTTGCTTCATCTGAGAAAGAATGGCTCTAATGCTATTTCTAATTTCATCTTCGGACAATCTTTTACCCGGTTTATAAGCATCTATATATAGTATTTCGAAACCATTGGGTGTATTTATAATGCGAGTAAAATCTCCCGTTTTCAATCCCTTCAAATATTGTAAAAGCTGTGGAGACATCTTAGCTTCTTCAAATGTCCCAATCAGACCGTCTTTATCTTTTGTCGTTATGTCATCCGAATACTTTTTTACCAGCTCTTTAAAGGGCTTTCCTTTCTGTAGAAGTTTATAAACTTTTTCAGCTGTTCTTTGCATTTCAAGACTATCCGCTCTTGTTACCTTCGGAACCAATAGGATATGACTCAATACATATTTATCCCCGTCTCTCCCGGTGCATAACACAATATGATATCCAAGCCTCGATTGAACAACTCTAATTTCTCCTTCTCCCATATCAGATATCTGACTGTAAATTTCAGGTAGCATATCGGACTTTGTCAGCTTGCCGAGAACCCCGCCATGTGAACTGGATAATGTATCTTCGGAATATTTGCGCGCCAATTTTGAGAAGGAAACACCATCAGCATATTGCTTAAGTATGGATTTCACCTTATTTTCAAGTAACGAGAGAGAATGTTTCCCGGGTTTGTAAACTATATAAATATGGGACAACGTATACTCACCTGGCAAATGATCCGGAATGGAATCCTTATTCGCATTATAAAAGGAATCGATTTCAGATTGCGTAACTTCCGGAATATAGCCGATTTTGTTTTGAAAAAACTTTCTTGCCAGTATCTGCTCTCTTGCCTTGGTTCTATAACGTTGTTTTAATTTCGATAATGTTAACCCTTCCTGTTGCAGTGCTTTGAAAAATGTCGTATCATCCGGATAATTTTCTTTTATTTTTTCAATATTTTTTTCAACCTCTGATTCCACTTCACTGTTATCTACCGTAATAGTCGTATCTTCTTCGGCTTTTACCTTAATAACTTTGTCATTAATCATCTGTTGCAAAATTATATTGGCGATGCTGTCCCGTGTAGTTTTCGTAGTATCGGTAATACGATTTTGCAGATAATAGGTGAAGAGCTGCGTTTGCAGCTCTCCACTTGTTATAACTTCGTTCTCCACAACAGCTTCAATTCTGTCATTTAACGTTTCTGCGCCAAGCAATATAAACTGAAATAAGATCGGTATAATCAGAAAAAAAAGGAGATGTTTCCGCATCTTATTTACCCGTTGTACCGTTTTTGTTTATATTGTCATTTAAATTTATGGAAATTTTCGCATTTTTCTTCAATGAATCAAGTAATGTCATATAAACATTAGTCTGTTTTTCAAGACTCAACCTATTGTAAATTACATTTTTAGCTTCATCATATGTTATAGGTTTCGCTAACTTTCTTCTTGATACCAACTTGATTATAAAATAGCCGTATTTTGTTTGAATAATCCCGCTAATATCACCGGGTTTTTTCAATGCAAACGCAGCATCCTCTATCTCGGGAAGCTGAGCAAGGTCCCCTCTCTTATACGGGCCCAGTGTTATGCTCTGCTGAGGGTTGTAATCTACGGAATATTTCTTAGCGACCTGATAAAATGATTTGCCGGATTTAAGTTCATTTAGAGCCGCTTGTGCATTATCCGGGGAGTATGTCATTATCTTTGAAAATTTTATACTCACACCATAATCGTCTTTGTGACTGTTGTAAAAATTCTGTACATCCGCATCGGTGACCTGTGCTCTGTTTTTCATAACATCATTAAGATACTCTGTTGCTACAACCTGTTTTTTCAGGAGTTCTATCTTTCTCTTTACTTCGGGTTTGTTCTCCACTCCTTCTTTCTTGGCATTTTGATATAAAAGCTCGTTGTTTACCCACTGATTGATTATCTGTGATTTAACATCAGGCGTTATCTGTCCCTGATATTGAGAAATATATTCGTTATATTCATCAGTTGTAAATGGAACACCATTAACAGTGCATAAAGCATTTTCACTGCTTTTCGATGTTGATTTGTTGCATCCGGCTATTAGTATAACCGCAGCAATTAGTGCTAATAAAACCTTTTTACTCATTTTTTCTCCTGTTTTGTATTTGTGGTATCGTTAACAGTTGCAAAATACGTACTGTCTTCCCAGACTTTATACTTTTCTTTATATTGCTTCAAAATTTCGTCTTCCATTTCTTTTCTCTTCTCATTTTGTATCTGATATTTTACTGCACCCTGTACATCATGGAGAGATTTATAACTACCGGGGTATTTTTTCTCAACCATGTAGATTACCCATTTATTCCCGGAACCTTTAACAGGTCCCATTATCTTTCTAAGAGGTGCCTTTATCGGAGAATCTTCAAGATTAAGGTCTTTTCTAAAATCTCCGTTATATCTTCTTATTAATCCGTCATTGTTTCTCGAAAAATCTCTCGAATCACTTTTTACATACTTTACGAAGTTAGAAGGGGTGAGTTTTTTAATCAACTTCTTTGCCTTATTTTCATCATTAAGAACAATAACTCTCACATCCGCTTGAGGTTTGTTGTAATATTTTTTCTTGTTGTCTTTATAATACTTTTTTATCTCCTGCTCCGTCGGATCATATTTAAATGTTTTCCTCAGTTCATTTGCAAGAAGTTCGTATTTTGCATATTCATCCTGCTCTTTGACAACATTAGTTTTATCAAGTCCTCTCTTCTTTGCTTCGTAGTTAAGCATATCACCCAAAGTCACTCTCTGTAATAACTGCTTTATTGCAAAAGGATTTGATTGCAACCTTACTCCTCTTTCCCTCTCCAGAGCAATAAGATCTTCAAGTGTCCATTTTTTCAGGGAAGAAGTGGCAACAACCATCTTCTTCATATCATCCGTTATTTTTGTCGTGTCGATCATGGTACCTGGAGCGGTTCCAAATACATCCGTTATCTTCTTAATTGTAGAATCGTTAAAAACAAGATGTGCTTTTTTCTCTAATTTCTGGATATACGCTCTTGCTTTATTGTATCTTTTAGATCTGAGCAGCTGATTTGCAATATTATCTTTCATCTCGTCAAACTTTGGTAAATTATTTTTAACTTTATCGGTTACCATAATAATATACCACCTTTTGCCATATTCAAAAGGTTTTGTGTATTGACCGACCTTTGCATGCAGCAATATGCTCTGAAACGGCTCTCTGTAACGACTCGCAACTACCTGACCTATTGACCCGCCGGTATTTTTCCTTGTTTGTTCTTCAGTGTATTTTTTACAAACATCGGCGAAATTTTTACCGGATTTCAATTCGGTGTAAGCGGAATCTATTGTAGTTTTGTTTTTTGCTACAATTTGATTTACATTGTATTTGTATAATTTTTTATTGTATTCGGCTTTTATCTCTCTATCGGAAACTTTTGTCCCCTCTATTATGAGTTTATCATAAAGAGCGTTGCTCAATATATCCATTTTTCTATTATTAAGTACTACTTTTATCGAATCTTCATAACCCTTGTCCTCTGCCGCAAGACCGAGTAAAATCGTATTCTCGATTTCCTTTGCAACATCTTTTTTGGTTTTGAAGCTGTTGTACCTTCTACCTTTTATTTTCTCAAAAAGTTGATTGGAAACAGTTATGTCACCTACTTTAATTACGGTCCTTTCGGTTTCCTTTTTCGTACATGAAGATAAAATAACCGCAACCATTGCAATTATCATAAACCTTGAAGCCCATCTTTTAAACATCTCTTTACCTCCTTTTAAAATCACTAATTAATATCACAAATATCAATATTTTGCAATATACTTTTACATTTTCCAATAATACCATTTTTATCCGTTATTTGCCCTAATGTCAAGGGGATGGCTTGTAAAATATCCAGCTTTTTGGCTGTTTTATCGGGTATTCTTATGTTTTTTATTTTAAAATCCTCGGGAAACTCGAAACTTAATATAGAATCGTCATATCTTATTCGCTTTACAAATTTCCTTGAAGCGAGTAATTTTACCTTCATGAGTTCCAAGATATTCCTTGCTTGGGCAGGAAGTTTCCCGTATCTCTCAATAAGTTCCGCTGCAATTTCGTCTATCTTCTTTGGTTTTTCGACCTCATTAAGCCTCTTATATACGGCTGTTCTGTATCGCTGATCATCAATGTAATCTTCAGGAATATATGCTTCAACAGGAATATCTATTTCGGTATCGGTATATTCAACTACCGGTTCTCCTTTTATTTCGGATATCGCTTCATTTAGCAACTTCATATACATTTCATAACCAATTGCAGCGATATGCCCGTGTTGCCGTTCTCCGAGCAATGTCCCGGCACCCCTGATTTCAAGATCCCTTAGCGCAAGTTTATAACCTGAGCCCAATCTCCAATAAGATGCTATTGTATTCAATCGCTTTCTCGCACTTAAATTCAATTTTCCGGGATCAGGAACCACAAGATAGCAATAAGCCTGAACCTCCGCTCTCCCTACGCGCCCTCTGAGCTGATGCAGCTGGGCAATCCCCATATTTTGAGCATTATTTATTATAATTGTGTTTACATTGGGCATATCAATACCGGACTCGATAATAGCTGTCGTTACAAGAATATCGATTTTTTTATGCATAAAATCGTTAATAACTTTTTCCAAATCTCTGGCTTTCATCTGTCCGTGAGAAACAGCGATTTTCATATCCGGTAAAATTCTATTAACTCTATCCGCTACGGAATGGATCGTTTCCACTCTGTTATGTAGAAAAAATACCTGCCCCCCCCTTTCGATTTCCCTCAATATTATATCCTGCAAAACATCGTCGTTCCATTTAATAATCTTTGTAATTACCGGCATTCTTCCCGTAGGGGGAGTCTGAATTTTTACCATATCCCGAAAACCCGAAAGAGCCATCTGAAGCGTCCTCGGAATGGGGGTTGCTGTCATTTCGATAACATCCACATCTTTTTTATATGACTTAATCTTCTCCTTGTGTTTCACACCGAATTTATGTTCTTCATCTATAATAAGCAATCCGAGATTTGCAAATCTTACTTCTTTGTTGAACACCTTGTGAGTCCCTATCAGTATGTCCATTCGTCCGTCCTTTACCATTTCTACGATTCTTTTTATTTCTTTCGGTGCAACAAAACGCGATAACAAACCTATATTTACCGGGAATTCCTTAAGTCTCTCCCTGAATTTGTTATAGTGCTGTTCGGCGAGAATTGTCGTAGGTGCAAGTACAACCACCTGTTTACCGTTCATAACCGCTTTCATAGAAGCCCTAATTGCAACTTCCGTTTTTCCAAATCCCACTTCACCCACAACGATAACATTCATCACCTTATCATCCGTCATTTTCTTTTTGATAAATTCTATAGCATTAATCTGATCTTCGGTTTCTTCGTACTCAAATGTTGATTCGAGTAATTTTTCTTCATATGTGTCTTCTCCGTACGGTTCTCTATGTTTTACTTCCCTTTCGGCATATAGTTTCAGCAACTCCTCTGACAACAAAAGAAGTGCCTTTTTGACCTTGCTTTTTCTCTCCTTCCACAAATTCGTTCCTATCGAAGATAATTGCGGTTGTGTGTCTTTATCGGAAATGTATCGTGACACAAGATTCAATCGCTCAACCGGAACGAATACTTTGTCATCTCCCTGGTAATAAATAACCAAACATTCGGAATCTTTCCCGTTTATATTTATCTTTTTCAATCCCCTGTAGATTCCTATACCGTAATCGCGGTGAACTACATACTCTCCCACTTCCATAGAGTAGAGATCATCGATAGGGACCTCATCTTCACTGTACCGAGTTTCTCTCCTCCTATATTTTCTGGCAAATATCTCCCTGTCGGAGAAAACAGCAAGCTTCTTATCAATGGATATAAAACCTTTATCAAGTTTCCCTGTAAAATAATAGATGTTCTCATACTCGGAAAGCAACTCTCTTAATCTTTTTATTTCAGCTTCCGATTCGGCGAACATTGCAATATCAAAATCTCTATACTGTAAAATACTTTCCTTAAAGAGTTGCCAATTCCCGAAATATCTGTTTGTGGATAGCGTATTGAAATTTATGTTACCTTCATCGACACTAATCAGATTAAATTTTTCGGCTTCTTCAATGAACGTTTCCCTTTGAACGATGTTCGTCCCCTCACTGAATATATCAAGAATTCTTGTCTCTCCTTCATCCTCCATTCTTACTATCGGGAATATAGTGTATGAACTGAGCTCTTTAAATGCCCTCTGAGTTATGATATCAAATTCTTTTATGGAATCTATTTTATCATCAAAAACATCTATTCTCACCGGTTTGTTCTCATACAATGAAAAGATATCTACAATCTCCCCTCTAAAACTGACATCACCTACACCTCTGACAATGGAAACAACAGTATAACCCGCATCAATTATCGATTCTCTTAAAGCTTCGTAATCAACTCTATCTCCCCTATTCAAATTGACAATTGAGTTTTTTATCTGCCCGGGAGCTCTAACCCTTTTATCAAGCAACTTGCTATCTATAACAATGATAGAATTATTAACAATGTTATCATTGTAGAGGGCGTTTATTCTCTCCCACATCTGTTCCGGCGAAACCTCCTCCCCTTCGTAATATAAACTAAAAACAAGACGATCGGGAAAAAACGATTTTATTCCGTTTTTAGTATTCTCACAATTCAAAATTCCTTTTTCTATAACAATAAGCGGACCATTTAATTTTTCCCGTAAAAGTCCCAGGAATAAGTAATAAAATCCCCCTTCGACACCCGAAGCGGAGATTCCCTTTACTTTGTTATCGGGAACCAAAGCATTCAATTTTGCATCGCGAAACAATTCCACTATGCTGTCAAGATTCATAAAATTCCCTTCAGGTACGAACCCGTATACGACTTCTTACTCTTAACTATACTCTCGGGAGGTCCTTCAGCTACAACATACCCACCTTTATCACCTCCGTCCGGTCCAAGGTCAATAATATAATCTGCTGATTTTATCACATCAAGATTGTGCTCTATTACAATTATCGTATTTCCTCGTTCCACAAGTTTATTTAAAACGGAAAGAAGCATCTTGATATCTTCAAAGTGCAATCCTGTCGTAGGCTCATCAAGCAGGTAGAGCGTGTTTCCCGTTGCCGTTTTTGAAAGTTCCCTCGCTAACTTTATCCTCTGTGCTTCCCCTCCGGACAACGTGGGTGCCGGTTGTCCCAACTTAATATAACCTAATCCGACATCAAGCAGCAACCTGAGCTTTTTCTCTATTTTCGGTATGTCTTCAAAGAAATCATAAGCTTCCTTTACGGTCATTTCAAGGACATCGTATATGTTTTTCCCTTTGTACTTTACCTCCAATGTGTCTTTATTATATCGTTTTCCCTTACAAACATCGCATGTTACATAGATATCCGGGAGAAAATGCATCTCCTTCTTTATCAATCCCTCCCCCTGGCATGCTTCACATCTTCCTCCCTTCACATTAAAACTGAATCGCGAAATAGTATATCCTCGTATTTTCGCCTCTCTCGTGGAGGCGAAAATCTCTCTAATAGGAGTAAATCCTCCCGTATAAGTTATTGGATTCGATCTAGAAGTCCTTCCTATGGGAGTCTGATCTATTGAAATCACCTTGTCGATATGCTCAACCCCCTCGATTTTATCGTACTTTCCAACCTGTGCTCTCGACCTGTAAAAATACCGTTTCAGCGCATTGTAGAGTATATCGAAAATCAACGAGCTCTTTCCTGAACCGGAAACACCTGTTATACATATGAATGTCCCGAGAGGGAAAGATACATCTATGTTTTTCAAATTATTCTCCTTTGCTCCGATGATCTTAAGATATTCTCCATTTCCCTTTCTTCTCTTGTCGGGCATTGGAATAGTCCTTTTTCCCGACAGATACTCACCGGTTATTGACTCTTTCGATTTAATCAAATCATCTACACTACCTTCACCGACGATTTCACCTCCGTAATTTCCTGCACCCGGTCCGAGATCTATTATATGATCCGCTTTCCTTATGGTCTCTTCGTCATGTTCAACAACAATAACCGTATTACCGAGATCTCTTAAATGGAAAAGCGTATTTAATAACATTCTGTTATCCCTCTGATGCAATCCGATGCTCGGTTCATCAAGGATATAGAGAACCCCGGTAAGTCCCGAACCAATCTGAGTGGCGAGCCTAACCCGTTGTTCTTCCCCGCCCGAAAGGGAATCTGTCCTACGCGATAATGTCAAATAATCTAAACCCACATCTTTCAAAAAAGAAAGTCTTTTAACGATTTCCTTCAAAATCTGCTTAGCTACAGCTTTTTTCTCATCCGATAATTCAATTTTGTTCCGGAAAAAATCAAGAGCTTTTTCAATGGACATATCGCTAATATCCGCTATGTTGTACCCATTAATTGTTACGGCGAGACTCTCCGCTTTTAACCGTTTTCCATTACAAAGCGAACAGGAACTTATAACCATATACCTTTCAATTTCGTATCGCAACCAGTCGGAATCTACGGTATTGTACTTTTTTATCATATAATTCGCCACTCCTTCATAGCTACTATCACCATAGAGAATGGCGTTTCTAAACTCTTCCGGTAGTGTTTTAAATGGAGCATTTATATTGGCTTTGTATTTCTTTGCCAGCTTACGCATAATAAACAGCATATTCGAGGAATTTGCAAAGGGAATAATTGCTCCTTCTGGAATACTGAGAGAATCGTTTACAACAAGTGATGTATCAAGTTTCATCTCCGTTCCTATGCCTTTACATTTAGGGCATGCTCCGTAGGGATTGTTAAATGAAAACGATTTCGGGGTAATCTCTCCTATGTTTACGCCACAATATGGACAGGCAAAATGTTCGCTGTAAAACTCCTCTCTTTCTTCGGACGGAATATAAACAAGCATCGTTCCCTCGCCCTCGTTAAGGGCTATGTCTATGGAATCGGATAATCGTCTCCTTATATTGGGATTCATTACTATTCTATCAACAACTATATCGATGTTATGGTGCTTCTTAGGATCTATTTCTATCTTATCCTCGACTGTTGTGATTTTACCATCAACCCTAATTCGAACAAAACCTTTGCTCCGTATTTTGTTAAAAAGCGATTTAAACTCCCCCTTTCGCCCCTTTACAACAGGGGCAAGTATCATTATCCTCTTCCCCTCCTGTATTTTCATCACGGAATCCACTATTTCATCATGAGATTGAGAATGCACTTCCCGACCGCAAACAGGACAATGAGGGACTCCTATATGAGTAAATAATAACCTCAAATAGTCATGTATTTCCGTTATTGTTCCCACTGTTGAACGCGGGTTTCTGGATGGTGTTCTCTGTTGAATTGCTATAGCCGGGCTCAAACCGTCTATGTAATCCAAATCCGGTTTTTCCATCATTCCCAGAAATTGCCTTGCATAAGCCGATAGTGATTCGATATATCTCCGTCTACCTTCCGCGTAAATGGTATCAAATGCAAGAGAGCTTTTCCCCGATCCCGAAAGTCCCGTAATAACAACCAATTTGTTTCGGGGTATTTTAACATCTATGTTCTTTAAGTTATGAACTTTAACTCCCCTAATTGTTATAAATTTCTTCTCCATAACTTTTTAATTTATCAGAATTCAAAGCATCTGTCAATTGTAGTACCCCCCTCATGGGTAAATATGCCCGCCCGGACTAAATTTTCGGCAGACATGTACAAACAATAAGTGAGATACCGAAACTAGTTTAGCATGTTCTCCTCTCCCGATCCCCCTAAAGGAATTTATCCCTATACTCAATGCCAATATTTTTGTATTACAATTCCCCCGATAACCAGAGAAAGTCCCACAATTGTCGAAAAATAAATGTGCTCCTTAATAACAAGAGCTATTATAAAAAGTGAAAGAAACGGTGTGAAGTATATAAAATTGCTAATCTGAGCCGTTGTTTCTGATAATTTAAGAGCGTACAGCCATACAACAAAAGTGACCCCCATCTCAAAAAGGCCTACATATATATTTGCGATTAAGGCTTTTCCACTTATCAGTACGAAATTTTTTGTTATCAAATTTAGTATTAGAATAAAAACAAAACCTGATAAAAAGGAAAAAAACAATTTTACCGTTTCGTCCCGTTTATCTTTCAAATTCAATATCCAAAATCCAGCCCATATCAAAGAACTTGAAAGCGCAAGAATATCTCCCAGAGAATTGCTGAAATGAAGGGAAGAAATGCTACCTTTGGTTGCAATAACAATCACACCGAAAAAACTGATGGTAATTGCCAGAATTTTCTTTATATCTATCTTTTGTTTTAGAAAAACAGCCGAAAATATCACCAACATTACAGGCCAGGAATAGTTGAGACTCATTGCCTCCTGTGCCGGCAATAAGGAATATGATTTAAAAAGAACCATATAATATAAAAAAGGATTAATAAATCCCATCAAAACGGAATATCTTAATTCTCTAAATGTGAGACTTTTAAGCAAAGAAAGTTTTTTCTGCAAAAGGAGTATAACAAAAGTTACGAGTGTCGCCGTTAAAGAGGCATATAAAAGAAGTTGCATGTAATTTACGTATTTCAACGCTATCTTGAACGCAGAAGCTACCGTTGCCCACATGAGAACACTCAGCACAGCCAAAATATATGCTTTATTCTGTCTTTTCATCGTTCAAGATTATATTTTATTTGGAATAAATTTGCAAGGAATTTGTAAATATTTTCTTGCGTTATTTTTTACTGTTTATCTTAAAACATTTATTGTTGACGATTATCGCAAATATGATATATTTTAGTATGGACATTGAAAAATACTATTTACACGATAATCTCAATTATAACTACTTTGAGTCTCTTTCCCCATCCCAGTTCGAAGAGGAAAGAAGGAGGAATCAGTTGATTCTGAAATTTGCAAAATTAACACGGGATAAAACAATAATAGACATAGGTACAGGTCCGGGATGGTTACCCCGTCTTGCCTCGAAATATACGAAAAATGTCTATAGCGTTGATCTCTCGGATAGACAATTAAAGCTTGCAGAAAAATATATCGGAAAAGCAAATTTCACTTTCAGAAAAGGGTCTTTTTATAAAATCCCCACAAGAGATAGCAGTTTTGACGTTGTTGTCGCTTCCGAGGTTCTCGAACATCTCGAAACCCCTAAAAAAGCTCTTAAAGAAGCTCATAGGATACTAAAAGATGATGGTACTCTTATTATAACAGTTCCTTACAAGGAAAAAATTAAATATGTGACCTGTATGCATTGTTACAAACTTACATCGGTAAACGGACATCTTCATAGTTTCGATATCCGTTCACTGAGAAAACTGTTGCATGATAGCGGATTTTACATTGTAAGATATAAGCTGTTTAATAGTAAATTTACATCTCTACTCGG
>Ga0190303_1000576_pt1 | contig 15193 bp, 10 predicted proteins | sample 48700701_MG_FD_161672 | JGI IMG/M metagenome (GOLD analysis project Ga0190303, IMG submission 161672) | Hydrothermal vent sediment bacterial communities from Southern Trench, Guaymas Basin, Mexico - 4870-07-0-1_MG | ecosystem: Environmental > Aquatic > Marine > Hydrothermal vents > Sediment ...
TCTGTAAGAATTTACGCAGATGACAAGGATTCGGCAGATGCGGCATTTACTAGAATCGAAGAGATCATAGCCGAGGTTGAAGTAGGCGTTATCTATGAAGGCACGGTGGCGCGGGTAGTCGATTTTGGCGCTTTTGTGACGGTACTACCGGGTACTGATGGCCTGCTGCATATCTCACAGATTGCGGAGGAGCGTGTTGAAAAGGTCAGCGATTACCTCAAGGAAGGCCAGACAGTGCGAGTTAAAGTGCTGGATGTAGATGGTCGTGGACGTATCAAACTCAGCATGAAAGCAATTGCTGAAGGGGAGACGACCGGAGAGGAATAAACCAGAGTTATTCAATCTGGTTGCTAAGGGGCCGGGGTAGCGTTGCTACTTCGGCCCCTTCTCGTTGCGCATCGGGTACAGCCTGTATTTTTGAAGAAATACCGTTTTCCAAACAAAAACGTAACTGCTCAGCGAGTAGTAAAAATCAGGGGGTAACTGCTCAGGTCATCACTGAATCAGGTCAGATCAAGGCAAAAATGTGAGTTTATAAGTGTAAATGGCCATTTTTGAACGCAAAGATGGCGCAATTCAGAGGTTAGCTGAGTAGTTACACAAAAACAAACAGTCGAAGCATTACTAGCACGATAGCATGAAATATTCTGGCTAGCTCCAGTCCTGGGTACTCCAATCTTGGGGCGTCCAGTCCTGGGTTGGAGCTAGAAGGCGCTTCACCGGTTTACCGCCCAGGAGGTGCTCATCAATAATAGCATTGATGTCATCATCCTTGACGTTGCAGTACATGACCGCTTCAGGATACACCAGTACCACAGCGCCCCTGTTACACAGCCCCATACAGCCAGTCGATGTAACCTGAAAGCGCCCCAACAGGTCACGTTTACCCATCTTTGAAACGAAACCGCCCATTAATTTATCACCACCCTTAGCGGCGCAGGAACCCAGCGGATGATCTGCTGATCGAGACCGGGTACAAATAAAGAGATGTTTTTCTGGTATTAGCATTTTGTTTTTCTTTGTCTGTTTGTGAAGATCATAACTATTCAGTTAAAATAATAAAAAAACATTTGGTGCATTTTCCTGTTAATTACCAAATTTAGAGTACTGAAGATAGTAGGGATAACGAGCGCTACTCTCTGATGGGCGCGGATTACTACAGCTTTTTCTATTAGTTACCCTCCGTTCCCAGGTTGAATTACAGTACTCTTTATTGGGCGGCACGAAATAGATAACGAGCTTTCAGAGTTTATCACCCTATCCAGTAAAAAAATTATCGGACACGAAAAATGTTCCGCATATTAGTTGTTAGGGGGGTTTTGCAAAGCAGGCCAATAATCTGTATGAATCTAACGCTGAGAGTCTCCAAAGTTAACTTTCTCCCCACGCCATAGGCTAGGGTGTTTTAGCACATTTATAATAATTAGACTGGAGCACAGATATGAAAAAAAAACCAAACTGTAGCGCCTTCCCATCCATTTTTTCACCCGCCAAGATCGGGACGTTGGAATTAAAAAATCGGCTGGTTAGTGCGCCCATGGGATTATACTTTATTTCGGAGAGAGACTCGGTAGCTGAGTTTCTGGCCAGACGAGCGCGCGGAGGAGTTGGCCTGGTCATGGTGGGTGCAGGAATGATCACCCCTGACCTTCCCGGCGCAGCGATGCGCTCCTGCTCGGATAAAAACCTTCCAAAATTAGAGGAGATTTTGCGGTTAGTCCACGCCGAGGACACCCCGGTGGGCATCCAGCTCAACCATCCGGGCAGACAACACTACGATAATACGATCCCAATAGCACCCTCTCCAATTCCATGCTCCACCTCCCGATTAACACCTCGAGAATTAACCACATCTGAAGTTGAATCTTTAGTAGAGGATTTTGCCAAGGGCGCGCTACGGGCTAAAGATTTGGGTTTCGACCTCGTCGAGCTTCATGGCGCACACGGTTATCTAATCAGTCAATTTCTCTCTCCACGGTCAAATCAACGTACCGACGCCTACGGTGGGGATGTTTACAAGCGAGCGCGTTTCCTACTTGATATCCTAAGGCGTAGTCGGGGCAAGGTGGGGCCGTTATTCCCCATCACTGTCCGCATTAACTCCAGCGACAACGTCGAGGGCGGGCTGCCACCGGAAGAGTTTAAGATCATAGTAAAGCTCATTGAGGAGGCAGGGGCCGACCTTATCAGTGTGTCTGGAGGCGTTGATGGGTCCTATCCACTGACTATTGCACCTTTCTATGCTCCCCAGGCTCTGTACGCAGAGGCTGCAGCCGGTGTCAAACGCCTTGTGCAGATCCCTGTTACAGTCGGGTGCCGCATTCAGGATATCTCAACAGCTGAGCAGATCGTAAGCCAAGGAGAAGCCGATTTCGTAATTTTAGGGAGAGCGCTGATCGCAGACCCTGATCTTCCGCTAAAGGCCGCACGTGGCGACATTAATGAGATCCGACCATGCCTTTATTGCAACCAGGGCTGCATGGAAAATCTGGGGGGCGAGAAAGAACCCACCTGTACCGTTAACCCTCAGCTTGGGCTTGAATCCCAGTCTGTAACAAGGGCAAGTCAAATTAAAAAAATCCAGGTAATCGGCGGAGGGGTGTCAGGCCTGGAGGCCGCATGGGTGGCTGCAAGCCGGGGGCACAAAGTAACGCTCTATGAGGAGAGTGATAAACTCGGCGGCCAGTGGTATTTAGCCGCAATGCCCCCACACAAAGAGGGCTTCCTTCACTTTTTGGAATGGCTCGAAAAGCGGGCGATCAAAGAGGGGGTAGATATCAAGATGGGCGCGCGTGCTACGTTGGACTCGGTCAAACATGATCTGCCAGATGCTGTCATCGTGGCAACAGGTGCCACACCGATCATACCGCCGATCCCTGGCATTGAGCGGGGCGTTTCTGCATGGGATGTTTTGAATGGCTCCGCGCAAGTTGGTGACAACGCGATTATCGTAGGGGGCAGTTCCGTGGGGTTGGAGACGGCCCATTTTCTCTCAGCTAAAGGCAAGAACGTTACTGTTCTCGAGATGCAGTCGAAAATAGGTGTCGATATGGCACCGACTGTGCGCTGGCATCTTCGACGCCTTCTCGATGAACATGATGTACAGATATTTACCTCTACGCGTCTCAAAAAGGTTGCTGCCAGCGGATTGGTGATTGAGACAGCCGAGGGAGAGAGTGTATTATCAGGCACCGCAGATATCATTTTTGCGGTAGGTTCCAGGTCAAAGAATAGCCTGGAATCAGTGCTCAAAGGCGTTGTTAATGAAGTTCATGTGATTGGTGACGCAGCTAAACCCCGCAATGCTTTGGTAGCTGTAAGAGAAGGCTGGGAGATTGGTTGCAAAGTTTAGCTGAATAGAAGCAGAAGGCATTATGATCTGTTTCAAAATTTCACCTTCGCGTGCTCAAAAATATTTTTACTGCTCAGCGAGTAGTAAAAATTAGGGATAATTGCTCAGATCATCACTGAATTACGTCAGATCAAGGCAAAAAATGTGAGTTTACAAGTGTAAATGATCATTTTTGAATGCAGAGATGGCGTAATTCATGGGTAGTTTACTGGAAAGTTGCACTTCTGTTTTGTCATGTCAATGCCAGCCCCCCTTTTTTTGCCTACCAACACCTTACTTACTCAATCTGTGAGGAAGGGGCGAAACCTGACTGAGGATGATGCCGTCAGCATATTCGCTAAATGTCTGATCATGTAGCCGTTAAGGACGCAAGCCCCTGGCGTTATGGCTCTATCTCGCCGTTTGTTTGATTGCCTAGGGGGCAGTAATCTGTTCTATCGTATCTACCTAACTAGAACTCCCATCACGTAGCAATAGAGGCGGCTGGTGCTCGTGAAGCCAGGCATCTTCCTAGGAACTTCTCCCCCCACTATTTGGCAGAAATAGCCCGCATCTTGTTGATCTAAGAGGATCTTAGTGCTTTGGGTTCACATATCAACCTGGCCTGTGGATAAGTTTGTAGCGAAAGGTTAAGATAACTAACTTTCTTTTCACGTCAGTCAGAATGAGAATAAATGCTAGTGGTAAGCTCTGTTTGGAACCGGTGCACTGATCATCTGCAGTCAGAAATGACCGCTCAACAATTTAATACCTGGATTAGACCACTGCAGAGTGGGGAAAGCGATGGCCAGCTAAATATTTTAGCGCCAAATCGTTTTGTCCTTGACTGGGTTTCACAGCACTACTTGAAAAGAATCAAGGAGATTGTTAGTGAACTGGACAATGGAATATCCAGGGTAGAATTAACTATTGGTTCTCGGCATAAGGCTGAAAGTGGAAGCGCCGAGGTAAATCGGCAGAAGACTAAACGGGGGCCTAATCCACAAGGTTCGTCAAACAAAACACAACAGAGAAAACCAGCTGAGGGTGCGGGCAGGGGGAAAATAAAGCACCTGAGTGGCCTAAATAAAAACTTCACCTTCGATAGCTTTGTTGAGGGGAAGTCCAACCAACTGGCGCGAGCTGCTGTAATGCAGGTAGCTGACAACCCTGGAAATGCCTATAACCCGGTATTCATTTATGGGGCGACTGGTCTTGGGAAAACTCATCTAATGCATGCGATGGGTAATCATATGGTCAGTAAAAACCCAGATGCCAAGGTCGTTTACCTCAATTCAGAACGCTTTGTTGGCGATATGGTCAGGGCATTGCAGCTCAATTCCATTAATGAATTTAAGCAGTTTTATAGAACAGTCGATGCTCTATTGATAGATGATATACAGTTTTTTGCACGCAAGGAACGCTCACAAGAGGAGTTCTTTCATACCTTTAACGCGTTGCTTGACAGTGAGCAGCAGATGATTTTGACTTGTGACCGTTACCCGAAGGAGATAGAAGGTCTGGAAGAACGATTAAAATCCAGGTTTGGCTGGGGGTTGACTGTTGCCGTAGAGCCACCTGAACTGGAAACCCGAGTTGCAATTTTAATGAAGAAGGCTGAGCAATCAGAAATTCATCTGCCTAGAGACGCAGCTTTTTTTATTGCGCAAAAAATACGATCAAATGTAAGAGAGCTTGAAGGGGCACTAAAAAGAGTGATAGCAAGTGCTCACTTCATGGGGCGAGATATAAGCCTGGAATTAGTTAAAGAATCTTTAAAAGATCTGCTGGCACTACAGAATAAGCTGATCAGCATTGAAAACATTCAACGCATGGTCGTTGAATATTACAAAATAAAAATGGGTGACATGCTATCTAAACGACGTACCCGCTCCGTGGCCAGACCCAGGCAGGTTGCCATGGCTCTGGCCAAGGAGCTGACCAACCACAGCTTGCCGGAAATCGGTGATTCATTTGGTGGGCGCGATCACACCACAGTTCTGCATGCCTGCCGTAAAATCAAGGAGTTGGTTGAGATTGATTCAGATATTCGCGAGGATTACAAAAACCTTCTGCGGCTTCTAACGACCTGACAGAATACTGTTAAAATGGATCAATGAAATTAAAGTATTGAGGCCAAGATGATGAAGTTTACAATAACCAGAGAAGAGTTGATTGGTCCACTGGGTTTAGTGGCGGGAGTTGTCGAGCGACGACAGACCTTACCGGTGCTATCTAACGTGTTAATTATCGTAGATGGAGATCAATTATCACTAACAGGAACTGATCTGGAAGTTGAATTGATTGGCCGTATCACTTTGAAAGAGATGGGTCAATCTGGCGAGATAACCGTCCCGGCACGGAAGTTAGTGGATATTTGCAAAAACCTGCCAAGCCAGGTTAATTTAAATGTCCAGCTTATCGAAGAAAAACTTATCATTAAGGCAGGGCGAAGCCGCTTTACACTTTCGACACTCCCGGCAACCGATTTTCCGAGTGTTGATGAGGGCACGCAAAATTTAGAATTTTCAGTGTCTCAGCAGCTACTGCACCGTTTGATTGAGCGAACCAGTATAGCAATGGCGCAGCAGGATGTTCGTTATTACCTCAACGGAATGTTATTTGAAATCAATTCGGACAAATTCATCACAGTGGCCACAGACGGGCATCGACTAGCCTACTGCCACGCAGAAGCCAGCATTGATATAACCGGCCCCCAACAGGTAGTTGTCCCCAGAAAGGGTGTAATTGAACTGAACCGCCTTGTTGCTGCCGATATGGACGAGCCAGTTAACATTGTGCTGACGGCAAACCATATAAGGGCGACGACCGGCAACTGCACCTTCACCTCTAAGCTTGTGGACGGAAAATTCCCTGATTATCAAAATGTCATCCCAAAAAATAATACCAAACTAGTCACGATTGATCGCGAGGAGTTCAGACAGACCCTAAACAGAGCCGCAATACTTTCCAATGAAAAGTACCGCGGTGTCACACTTATTCTCGAGGAAAACATACTTAAAGTTTTGGCCAATAATCCGGAGCAGGAGAAAGCTGAAGAGTCTATCGACATCGTTTACGACGGGGGGGCACTTGAGGTTGGCTTTAATGTCAGTTATCTGCTAGATATATTATCAGTAATTAGCACCAAAAATGTTTTGTTATCGCTAGAGGATGCAAGCAGTAGTATATTGATTGAGCCAGAGAACAGCTCTGGTGATGCGCGTTATATTGTAATGCCCATGCGGCTATAAGCACTCTATTAACATTTTATTTATTTATAGCTTAGTGGAATTGCGAAAAATACACCTTCTTGAAACGTCAGGGCGAGGGATCCCACTTATCCCTGTGCTACCAGTGGATTAGTGCGGCGCATGCCCCTGGTTCGGTTATCTATCAGTAATCTACGCAATATATCAGATATAGATATGGTACCTGGGCCGAACATCAACCTGATTGTCGGCCCTAATGGTAGTGGAAAAACCAGCATTTTAGAAAGCATTTATTTATTAGGTAGCCAGCGCTCCTTCAGAACCAACAAATTACGAACCCTGATAAAAAATGGATGTCAACGCTGCACTGTGCATGGGCAGATGCAAACCGGAAAACGTTCGCCTGCTGTCTCAATGGGGGTTATGCGTGATATGACCGGGGGCCAGCAAATCAAAATAGCAGGGGAGAAGACCGCCTCTTCAGCCAGCCTTGCTCAGCTGATGCCGGTCCAGGTAGTCAATCCTGGGGTTTTCAAGCTCATTGACGGCCCCTCCAAAGCGCGCAGGCAGTTTATTGACTGGGGTGTGTTCCACGTGGAACAGCCGTTCCTGTCCTCCTGGCGACGTTTAAATAGATGCCTCAAGCAACGCAATACTACCCTCAGGCATGATAGAATAGACGCCTTAGAAATTGGCGCCTGGGATCGAGAGTTTATTGCATGTGGAGAGAAAATAACTCGGTATCGCGCCAGTTATACCGATGAGCTAACGCCTCTTTTTAATCAGGTTTTAGCGCAGATCACAAGGCTATCTGGCATCACCCTGGCATTTTACCCCGGCTGGGACACCAAGATCTCCCTTGACCAGGTATTGAAGCGTGCACTGCCCAGGGATAAAAGCCTGGGCTATACCCAGCATGGCCCACACAGGGCAGACTTAAAGATACATTTTTATGGGAAAAACGCAGGGATTTTTCTTTCGCGGGGAGAGCAAAAAATGGTAGTGGCGGCTCTTAAAATAGCGCAGGGACTGCATTTCAATGCCGCGACAGGAAGAAAATGCATCTACCTCATAGATGATCTGGGGGCCGAGTTAGATAATGCACATAAAAGTGCCGTGGTTAAATTGCTTGCCGAAATCGGCAGCCAAGTTTTCATTACAGCTGTAGATGAAGAAGCAGCCAAATATAATGGCCTGTCGGCAGAAATACCCCTGTTTCACGTGGAACAGGGACGATTGTTAGAGAACCCCCTGAATATAAAATCACTTTTGGAGCAGTGAGATATGAATGAAGAAACAACCTACGATTCCTCCAGCATCAAGGTACTAAAAGGGTTAGACGCAGTACGCAAGCGCCCAGGTATGTATATTGGTGATACGGACGACGGGACGGGATTGCATCATATGGTATTTGAGTTGGTGGATAACTCTATCGACGAGGCTTTGGCAGGCCATTGCTCCATTATTCACACAACTATACATCCTGACGAGTCTATCTCTGTGAGTGACAATGGGCGCGGCATCCCAGTAGATCTTCATGAAGAAGAGGGCATTTCTGCAGCCGAAGTTATCATGACAGTGCTACATGCAGGGGGTAAATTTGATGACAATGCCTACAAGGTTTCCGGGGGCCTTCATGGAGTTGGGGTTTCTGTAGTCAATGCGCTGTCCAGCGAGTTGACGCTCACTATTAGGCGAGATGGGAAGATATACGAACAGAACTATACCAATGGCGCTCCAAACGCACCTCTACAGCCGATCGGAGAAACCGAGGGATCAGGTACCGAGGTACACTTTAAACCCTCACCCGAGATCTTTACCGACATCAATTTCCATTATGACCAGCTGGCAAAACGATTACGGGAGTTATCTTTCCTTAACTCAGGAGTAGCCATCCATTTGAAGGATGAACGTAGCGGAAAAGAGGAAACCTTTTCATATGATGGTGGACTGAGCGCTTTCGTTGCGTATCTCAACAATAATAAAAAACCTATTAATCAAATATTTCACTTTAATCGAATACGCGAAGATGGGGTTGGAGTTGAGGTTGCGTTACAGTGGAATGATGCGTTTCAGGAAAATATTTACTGTTTTACAAATAACATTCCGCAAAAAGATGGCGGAACCCATTTAGCAGGCTTCAGGGGCGCATTAACCCGGACATTAAACGCCTATATTGAAAAAGAATCCATGCTGAAAAAGTCAAAAGTAAGCACTGTCGGCGATGATGCGCGCGAAGGACTCACTGCCATTGTTTCTGTTAAGGTACCAGATCCGAAATTTTCATCCCAAACCAAGGAAAAACTAGTTTCATCAGAGGTGAAGACGGCTGTTGAGCAGGAAGTGAATGCAGCCATGTCTGAATACTTGCTAGAAAACCCAAAAGACGCCAAGCTAGTCGTACAAAAGATGCTTGATGCGGCCAGAGCCAGAGAAGCGGCTCGTAAAGCAAGAGAGATGACTCGACGAAAGGGTGCCCTGGATATTGCAGGCTTGCCAGGCAAACTGGCGGATTGCCAGGAAAAAGATCCCGCCCTTTCAGAAATTTACCTGGTGGAGGGTGATTCAGCTGGCGGCTCAGCGAAACAGGGCAGAAACCGTAAAACACAGGCCATATTGCCACTAAAAGGAAAGATCCTCAACGTGGAAAAAGCCCGTTATGACAAGATGCTCTCCTCAGTAGAAGTCGGGACCCTGATTACTGCACTTGGCTGCGGCATAGGAAGAGAAGAATTCAACCCAGACAAACTGCGCTACCATCGTATTATTATTATGACAGATGCGGATGTGGATGGATCGCACATCAGAACCCTGTTACTGACCTTTTTCTTCCGCCAAATGACCGCTCTGGTGGAAAGAGGCCACGTCTACATAGCACAACCACCACTCTACAAGCTGAAAAAAGGGAAACAGGAGCAGTATATCAAGGACGATGAGCAACTCGAAAACCACATGGTCCAGATGGCACTGGAAAATTCCGCTTTATACCCATCAGAGGGCGCGGTTCCGGTACGCGGAGAGGGCCTTGAAAAACTGGTTAATCAATACCGTGGGGTAGCTGCAACCATCGAACGCCTGTCTAGAGTCTACCCGAGCATTGTACTGGAACGTATGATTTATCTTCCTCGAGTGAGTGAGGATGACCTTTATAACCGGGAGGCTATTCAAGATTGGATTGATCAGCTACAGCAGGCAATTCTAAAGCTAAATCTGCAAAGTGAGTACAGGGTTCAGCTAAGCGTAGATGCAGAGCGGGGGCTTTACCTGCCCTGCATAGAAGTGGTGCAGCATGATCTTATTACTCAATACCCCTTTAGTCGTGAGTTTTTCATATCCTCTGAGTATTCGAAAATTATTGATCTTGGCGTAATGCTTCAGGGCTTTATCGGTGAAAGCGCCTATGTGCAAAAAGGAGAGCGAACCCGCCCGCTTAAAGATTTCAAAGATGCTCTGATCTGGCTGACTGATTTGGCAAAAAAAGGCTATAACATTCAGCGCTATAAAGGCTTGGGTGAAATGAATCCGGATCAGTTATGGGAAACCACAATGGACCCGGAAAATCGGCGCATGTTAAGGGTAACTATTGAAGATGCGATCGCTGCGGACCAAATATTCACCACCCTAATGGGCGATGAAGTAGAGCCAAGGCGTAAATTTATTGAGGAAAACGCCCTCTCAGTCTCTAATCTTGATTTATAGGCATCATTAATAATATCAATGAGTTACAAGTCAATCAAGCCAAAAATCTACAAAGGCTGAGAGGTCTTCAAAAACCGGGATTGCAGGATCTAGAAGACCGCTGTCAAGTGTAGCACTACCCTTGCCGGTTTTAACCAGCACCGGTTGACACCCCGCGCTTGATGCAGCCTGGATATCTCTGGCTGCATCCCCAATCAGCGGTATCCCGAGGGGGTCAATTTGCAGTTGTTCGGCAATTTGGAGAATAAGCCCAACGTCAGGTTTGCGACAGCGGCAGCCCTCCTCTGGCCCGTGTGGGCAATAGAAAATACCCGCTAAATTGCCACCTGCTGCCCGTATCTCTCCAAGCATCTTTTCGTGTATTTGTTTAAGAGTCGCCTCATCAAAAAGACCTCGAGCAAGGCCAGATTGATTTGTGGCGACGGCTATTTTTATTCCATTACGGTAAAGGCGGGCAATAGCCTGGATACTTCCTTTAATCGGGACCCATTCATCTGCTGACTTGATATAAGCATCAGAGTCATGGTTAATGACACCATCACGATCGAGAATGACAAGGGACGGCAGCCTTGCTGGTTTTAAGCCCCTGTAGGCGTCAAAATTCAAACGCTTGAACCGTGTTCATAAGGTTCATTTCCCTATGGCTCATCATTTTAAAAGAGAAATATCGGCTACTTTAAGAAACAGTTTGCGCAGATTTTGCAGTAGCGCCAGGCGGTTATTTCGTAACTCTTCCTGCTCCACCATCACCATGACATGGTCAAAAAAGGCATCAATGGCAGGCCGTAGCTCCGCAAGCCTGAAAAGTGCTGAGCTGTAGTCTGTCTGCTCCAGTAGTGGAACTAGCTGTTTAGCTTTCTCCTCGACCTGTTTTGTCAGCTCCAGTTCTTGCGGCTCTTCAAGTAAGTGTGCACACACTTCGCCCATATCATCCGTTATAGCCTGCTTTGAAAGAATATTTGACACTCTTTTGTTGGCGGCTGCAAGTGCAGAGGCATCGGGCAGAGATGAAAATTCGTTAACAGCATAGACCCTTTTTTGAAAATCAAGGGGCCGTGATGGTCGCCGAGCGTAGACAGCCTGGAAGACATCTGCAGAAATCTTTTCATCCTGGAACCAGGCACGGAACCGTTCCAGCATAAATTCAAAAATTGTATCGCCTAGTTCCTTGGGCAGCTCCAGCTCTGTGTATCCCTCGAGGGACAGCTGGATGCAGGACCTAAGATCAAGATCGAGATCATTACCGGTCATAATCCTCAATATACCCAGCGCCGCCCGGCGAATGGCAAAGGGGTCTTTGTCACCACTGGGAGGCTGGCCAATGGCAAACAGACCACAGATAGTATCAAGTTTGTCTGCGATAGAGACCAGGCTACCTTGCAGGGAGCAGGGTAGTTCATCACCTGCAAAACGGGGCAAATAGTGCTCGCAGATGGCTTGGGCTATCTGCGTTGCCTCCCCATCATTGACGGCATAATAACGCCCCATAATGCCTTGCAGATCGGGAAACTCCTTGACCATATGGGTAACCAGGTCTGTTTTGCATAACAGGCCAGCCCGGCATGTCTGCTCTTTAGTTTTCTGATCGGTTCGAAGTAGCGTTGCAAGACCCGATGCAAGAAAAGAGATCCGTTCAGATTTACCATACAGGGTGCCAAGTTTCGCTTGAAAGACAACGTTTTTAAGCTCTTTCAGTCTGGCCTCAAGTGTTTTTTTGCTGTCACTGTCGTAGAAAAAAGCGGCATCCGCCAACCGTGGTCGGATTACTCGCTCATTACCGGCTACAACTTCAATTTTATTTTGGCTGATGATATTACTGACAGTAATAAATACGGGCAACAATTCGCCTTGATCATTTTGTACATGAAAGTACTTCTGATGTTCAGCCATGCTGGATACCAGGGCTTCGCGCGGTAAACGCAAAAACTCCTGATCAAATTTCCCTGCAAGTACCACAGGCCATTCGACCAGCGCAGTGACCTCATCCAACAACGCCTCATCTATAACCGCATGACCCTTCACATCACTGCCAATTTGTTGAGCTTGCTGGAGAATTTTTTTCTGCCGCAGATCAAAATCTACCAATACATGCCCCGGGGACGCCAGTAGCGCCTGATACTGGCTGGGGGAGGAGATCTCAATGGCCTGATTATAGTGAAATCGGTGCCCCCATGATTCTCTAGATGCCGTGAGCCCGAGTATTTCACAATCGACTACGGTATCGCCTAACAGCATGAGCAGCCAGTGCACCGGACGTACAAATTCAATTCGCGAATCTCCCCAACGCATCCGTTTCGGGATAGGCAGGTTATCAAGGGAGTTTTTTACTATAGCGGGTAAAAGTTGGGTGGCGGGTAGGCCCTGGCTTACCATCTGATAAGCCAGCTTGAGACCTTTTCCGGACTCTTTTTGCTGCAACTGCTCGACCTTAACACCACATTTGCGAGCAAAGCCCAGGGCCGCTTTAGTAGGATTTCCTGCTTCGTCAAAAGCGGCTTTTAGAGGTGGCCCCAGAAGCTCACTCTGCTGATCCTGTTGCTGCACTTCAAGGCCCCTAACCCAAACTGCCAGACGCCGTGGTGTGGCAAAATACTGCGCTGATTGGCAATCGAGTTGCGCATCTTTAATACCATTTTCAATTCCTCGCAGAAAGGCCTCTGCAAGTCCCTTAAGTGCTTTAGGGGGCAGCTCTTCACTACCCAGTTCAACTAAAAAATCAGCTCTGCTCATAAAACTTTTTCTTCGGGTAAGTGAGTACTCACATAGGCTTCACGCATTGCATCTGATGCCATAGGAAAATTCAGCGCTTGGCGTGACTCGAAATAACTGTTGGCAACTTTCCTTGCCAGGGTGCGAACCCTCAGGATAAAACGCTGCCGCTCAGTGACAGAAATTGCTTGCCGGGCATCCAGCAGGTTGAAGGTATGTGATGCCTTCAGAACAAATTCATAAGCAGGTAGGGGCAGTTTTGTTTCAATAAGGCGGCTACACTCAGTTTCGTATAAATCAAACTGTTTGAACAGCTCCTCTATGTTGGCCTGTTCAAAGTTAAAGCCAGACATCTCAACTTCATTTTGGTGAAATACATCGCCATAGGTGACCGTTCCTTGCGGACTCTTTGCCCAGATCAGGTCATAGACACTATCAACCCCCTGCAGATACATGGCAATTCGTTCCAGCCCATAGGTAATTTCACCAGATACCGGGTAGCATTCCAGACCCCCAACCTGCTGAAAATAAGTAAACTGGGTGACCTCCATGCCGTTTAGCCAGATCTCCCACCCTAACCCCCAGGCACCCAGGGTTGGCGATTCCCAGTTATCCTCAACAAAACGAATATCATGAACCAGGGGATCGATGCCCAGTTGCTGCAGGGACTCGAGATAGAGCGCCTGGATATTATCAGGGGAAGGCTTTAGTAGAACCTGAAACTGGTAGTAGTGCTGTAAACGATTCGGATTGTTGCCATAGCGGCCGTCTGTTGGGCGGCGGCTAGGCTGAACATAGGCACAGTTCCATGCCTCTGGGCCGATAGCTCGCAGAAAGGTTGCTGGATGAAATGTACCGGCGCCAACCTCTATATCTAAAGGTTGCAGTATCACGCAGCCTTTAGCACTCCAGAATTGCTGCAGGGCTTGTATCAGATCCTGAAAAGTTTCCGGTTTCTGAGTTACCAATTTGTCACCTATATTGTTTCGCTGAGCAACCGGCTATAATGCCGGACTGTAAAAAGACGCGTAATTATACAGCCTTAAAAAGAAAATCCCCAAAAACATCATAAAAACCATGGGAAAATAGAGCTAATAACGGCCTGCCGCCTTAAAATTATGTGGTATTTCTGGCCCCTCAAATACTCAGAGGTCCCGATGTTCAGCCTAAAAATACAAATTATCCGCTTACTGATCAGATCACTGTCACTGTTACCGCTTGGGTTGACTCAAGCTATTGGCGCTGGCTACGGTCTTATTGGTTATCTGTTAAAAATTGGCTCAGCCCAAGCAACCAGGATAAACCTACAGCTCTGTTTCCCAAACATGGGCAGCCAACAGCGCGAGGCTATGGTAAAGAGAAGCCTGATTGAAACCGGAAAAACAACTGCAGAGATGGGAATATGCTGGCTGCGTGATGCCGACACCGTGCTGAAGCTGATTAAAAAAGTACATAATGAACACCTGGTAGGCGAGGCTATGGCATATAAAAAAGGTGTGGTGTTGTTGGCACCACACATCGGGAACTGGGAACTGTTAAATCTCTATGTTGTTTCCAGATACCCGATCACCGCACTCTATCAACCCCCTAAAATAGCGGAGCTTGATAACTTCGTGCGTACGGCCAGAGGTCGCGCCGGTTCCTGCATGGTGCCGACCAATCAGCGGGGAGTTGCCAAATTATTGCAAGCTTTAAAACGGGGAGAGATGGTGGGCATTCTTCCTGACCAGGAGCCGCCGAGGAAAGCGGGTGTATTTGCACCCTTTTTCTCAGTTCCTGCGCTGAGCATGCAGTTGACCGCCAAATTGTTAAAAAAAACAGGTGCCCAGGCCATATTTGGCTTTGCCAGGAGACTGCCCTTAGGCAAAGGGTTTGAAATCATTTTTTTACCGGCAGATGAAACTATTTATTCGCAAGATATTCAGACTTCAGTGACCGGCCTGAACAGATCCATTGAATCTTGCGTTGAGCAGGCTCCTGAGCAATACCAGTGGGAATACAAGCGGTTTAAAACGGGCCCTGAGGGGAAAACCCGATTCTACCATTAACCTAGAATCCTCAGTTGGACTGGGATAGAGCGTGCGTTTGTGGCGGTACAGGGCAAGGCGCAATGACGCTGAATAGCTGTTCTATTCCAAGGACTTACCGGATCGTAGCGTAACTTCTCAATAACCCGGGGCAGAGTGATCCAGACCCACTGCAATTAAGTGTAGTAATTAAGCCCCCATTCCTGCGGCGATAG
>Ga0190303_1000579_pt1 | contig 15161 bp, 14 predicted proteins | sample 48700701_MG_FD_161672 | JGI IMG/M metagenome (GOLD analysis project Ga0190303, IMG submission 161672) | Hydrothermal vent sediment bacterial communities from Southern Trench, Guaymas Basin, Mexico - 4870-07-0-1_MG | ecosystem: Environmental > Aquatic > Marine > Hydrothermal vents > Sediment ...
ACGACCCAAGACTAATTGTAGCTTGGCCATCGGCACGTTTGGCTGTGATGGGTGGCGAACAAGCTGCTAAAGTTTTATTACAAATAGAAATAGCTTCATTGAAAAAGAAAGGAAAAAGAATTACTTCAGAAAAAGAACAAGAAATTTTAGAGTCTATTCAAAAAAGGTACGATGCTCAAACATCGCCTTATTATGCTGCAGCACGCATTTGGACTGATGCTGTAATTAACCCGTTAGATACTAGAAAATGGATTAGCATGGGAATTGAAGCTGCCAACCATGCACCAATTGAGAAACCTTTTAATTTAGGCATTATTCAAGTTTAAAATAATTGTAAAAACAGTTGGTAATAATTACATTTGCATCACTTAAAACGAAATTAAATTATGGGAAGAGCCTTTGAATTTAGAAAAGCTAGAAAAATGAAACGTTGGTCTGCAATGGCAAAAACCTTTACGCGTATTGGTAAAGATATTGTTATGGCGGTTAAAGAAGGTGGTTCTAACCCTGAAACTAATGCGCGTTTAAGAGCTGTAATTCAAAATGCAAAGGCAGCAAACATGCCTAAAGACAATGTTGAACGCGCCATAAAAAAAGCTAGCGATAAAGACACTGCCAACTATAAAGAAGTATTATTTGAAGGCTATGCACCACATGGAATTGCTATTGTTGTAGAAACCGCAACCGATAATAACAACAGAACCGTTGCTAATGTTAGAATGGTATTTAATAAATGTGATGGTAACTTTGGAACTTCAGGGTCAGTTGTTTTTATGTTTGACCATACATGTAACTTCAGAATTAAATCGGAAGATTTAAAAATGGACTTGGAAGAGTTTGAATTAGAACTCATTGATTTTGATGTTGAAGAAGTTTTTGAAGATGAAGATGGAATATTAATCTATGCTCCTTTTGAACAATTTGGTGCCATTCAAAAATATTTAGAAGAAAATAAGTTAGAAATTCTTTCATCTGGTTTTGAGAGAATTCCTACAACTACAACCAAACTTTCTGAAGAACAGCAAACTGATGTTGAGAAGTTATTGGAGCGTTTAGAAGAAGATGATGATGTGCAAAATGTATATCACTCAATGGAAATGTAAATTTATGTTTTTAACAGGAAAAAAGTACGTTGTATTAAAAAGTGATATTTCAAAAGGTGTAACTTGTACAAAATGTAATACAAAAAATGTTACAAAAGTAGCTGTTATAGGGATTTACAAACATTTATTTCAAATTCCATTTGTCTCAGGTGGAAAAACAGGAGAAACTATTTGCACAAGTTGTAATGAAAAATTTAGCTTAAACAATATGCCCAGTCTTATTAAACTAGCTTATTTTGAATTAAAAGAAACTGTAAAAACTCCTATTTGGTTTTATACTGGATTAATACTTATAAAAATATTGGTATTAATTAAAATTTTTAGCAAGTATATTTAGTGTTTCCTTTCTGTTTATTTTTTTTGTTTCAGTTTCAATAAACTGGTTTACAAAAAAGATTTCTTTGGGGATTTCGAATTTAGAAAGTGTTTTGAGTTTTTTTATACTGGCTAACACTTCATCATTTTCAACTCCTTCAATCACAAGGATTAATTTTTCACCTAACAATTCATCTCGTTTTCCGGTAACAAAAAACCGTTGTTTAATAATTGCCGTTAACTTTTCTTCAACTTGTTCAGGAATTAATTTAATTCCACCTGAATTTATAATAGAATCAAACCTGCCTAACCATTTAAATTCAGTTTCTGAAACTAATTCTACCAAATCGTTTGTAAAAATTATTTCTGAAGATAGTTTAGGGGCGTTTATTACTAAACAACCTCTATTATCTATTGAAATTTTAATATTTGGTAGTGTTTTGTAATGAGATTGCTTCGTTTCACTTGCAATGACATTGCCAAAATTATTTAATTTTTTAACTGCAATATGTGTTATGGTTTCTGTCATTCCGTACGTTGCGAAAATTTCTATTTTCAAACCTTGAATTTTAGCTAATAATTCTTTAGAAACAACTCCTCCTCCAACAATCAGCTTATTTATACTATTAATTTCAGAAAGTGAATTAGTTAATTGCAAAGGAACCATTGCTGAAAAATCATACTGTTTTGAAGTTTTTTTTAAAGGACTTGAAGTAGCTTCAACAACATCTATATGCCAACCCAAAGTTAAAGCTCTCACCAACATCATTTTTCCTGCAATATAATTTGAAGACATACATAAAAGGGCAGTGGTATTTTCGGGTAAATTAAAAAACTTACCTGTAGCCTTTGCACTATTTTTCATGTCCTCTTTTTGAAGTTGAATAATTTTTGGTTTCCCTGTAGAACCAGAAGTTTTAACTTTAATAAAAGAAGAAGCATTAAACCATTGCTTAAAAAAAGAATGAACTTCTGAAGAAATTGCTTTAGAGAAAATAATTATTTCTTCAGAAGATTTAAATGTTTCTCCTTGTAATCTAAACGCTTTATGAAATTGAGTTTTAGCTTTCAATTTTAACTTAATTAATTATGCAATAAATTCATCTTCATTTAAAATAATAGGCTTTTGAACTGTTCCAAATAACTTTTCTTGCCAATTTGTCCAACCATATTTTTTAGAGAAAATAAGTAATACTAGCGGATATAAAATTAATACTGGTACAAACATTTCCCAACCAACTGATGGCTCTGAGGTATCAATTAACAAAGCATCTGTTTGAAAAACTGTCCAATTTGTAGTTACTAAAACTGCTGCTATCATATTATTTGCTGCGTGAAAACCTAAAGCCAACTCGGTTCCCTCGTCCATTAATGTGAAAATTCCCAGCACCAAACCTGTTCCAATATAATACACCATACTTATCCATCCTAATTTTTCAACTTCAGGATTTAAACCATGTAGTAAACCAAAAATTACTGAAGTTAATATTAATGCAACAAACGATTTTTTAAACCACGTACCAAAACCTTGCATCAAATAACCTCTAAAAAGCAACTCTTCCATACTTGTTTGAATTGGTAAAAACAGAAATGAAATTAGGACTAAAATAAAAAATGGTAATGGTTTAAAGTTCCAATCATAATCTTCGGGGGACATAAAGTATCCAACAGCTATCATAACAACACCTATTATAGCCCAAATTGAAAATGCATAGAATATCCTACTCCAATCTACTTTTGACCTACTTGTAATTAATGTAACTATTTTTCTTTTATGAATAAATTTTACTCCTAAAAATAATGATAATAAACCTGCCAAAAAAGTTAAAATTATTAGAAACAAATATAGATTAGCATCCATTCCAATGGTTAAAAAATTATCATTTGCTGAAGCCATAAATTCATTCATATCAGCTGAATAATAAAATGCTGCACCAATTAATGGAAGTACACCAATAAATTGCCACCCAAAAAATAAAATTATTATTGTAATTAAATAGGCCCACCATTCATTTTCTCCTTTATATGCTTGTTGAATAAATTTCATATTTCTTATTTTTAACAATCTGTAAAATACACTTCGACAAGCTCAGTGTGACATTGTTTTATAGTAAATTAAATTTCCAATTCTTTGTGTTATTGTAATGTAAATGCCCTTTTTCAACCTCTAACGGACTTTCAAAATTATTGGTAAATAAACCTCCTGTTCCTAACCCTTGCGGCATTATTGAATTTAATGAGTATGTCCATTGCGCAATGGCATTTAAACCCACGTTACTCTCTAAAGCCGAAGTTATCCACCAATCAATATTCATATTTTTAGCTAATTGAATCCATTCTTCACTTCCTTTAAAGCCACCAACTAAACTTGGTTTTAAAATAATATATTGAGGGTTTACTATTTGTAGCAATTCTTTCTTTTTTGTTACATCAAAAACACCAATTAATTCTTCATCTAAAGCTATTGGGATTGGTGTTTTTTCACATAATTCTGCCATTTTGTATAATTGCCCTTGCTTTATAGGTTGCTCAATGGAGTGAATTTTAAATTGAGATAATCTATTTAATTTTTCTAATGCTTCCGAAGGATTGAAAGCGCCATTTGCATCTACTCTTAATTCAATTTCTTCGGAAGAAAATTCACTTCGAATACTTTTCAGTAATGCAATTTCAGTATTAAAATCTATAGCACCAATTTTCATTTTTATAACAGAAAAACCCTCTTTTAGTTTGTCTTTTATTTGTTGTTTCATAAAAGCTTCATTTCCCATCCAAATTAAGCCATTAATGTTTATAGCATCTTTAGACTGTGTAAATTTTGATGGAAATAATTCAAACTGACTATAACTTTTCAATGATAGAAAAGCTTGTTCTAAACCAAATTGAATAGATGGAAACTCAATAAGTTCATTTAATAAACTTTCAATATCTCGATTTATGTTTGCACACAACCATTGTAATTTTTCATCATAATCTGATCTATCATCAATACTTAATCCTTTAAACAGCCCACATTCGCCAATACCTGTTTTTTGATTATCTATAAGTTTTAAAAAATAGGTTTCTTTAGTATGAAGTACCCCTCTTGAAGTTCCTGAGGCTTGTTTAAAATTAAGCGTATATTTTTGATAAATTGCTTTCATTAATTTTATTAAAATTGAAAGGTACAACTATTTAAAAATTTATTTTAACTTCGAGAAAAATAATAACAATATGGAAATTCCACATATACCAAACCTAATTTACTATGCCATTCCATTTTTTTTGGCTACAGTTATTATTGAAAGCATCGTTATTAAAAAAAGGTTTAAAAATTTAGATATAAAAGATTCATCTGCCTCACTAGCTATGGGAATAGGTAATGTATTTGCTAATTTAATTAGCAAAATTTTAGTAGTATTTATAATCACTTTTTTATATGAAAATTTTAAACTTCTAACAATTCCCTTTGTTTGGTGGGCTTGGGTTTTTATTTTAATTGCAGATGATTTTTGTTACTACTGGTTCCATAGGATTAGTCATGAAAGTCGCTTTTTTTGGGCGTCACATATTGTGCATCATTCCTCTCAAAAATATAATTTAAGCACTGCGTTAAGACAAACTTGGACAGGTGGGTTTTTTAGTTTTATTTTTTATTTGGCTTTACCTTTATTAGGATTTCATCCTTTAATGATTTTCACTCAAATGAGTATTAGCTTATTATATCAATATTGGATACATACTGAATTAATACATAAAATGCCAAAATGGTTTGAAACTATTTTTAACACACCTTCTCACCATAGAGTTCACCATGGTTCTAATCCGTTATATTTAGACAGAAATCATGCAGGAATTTTAATAATTTGGGATAAACTATTTGGAACATTCCAACCAGAGTTAGCTGAAGAAAAAGTGATATATGGTTTAACAACAAATATAAAATCCTACAATCCAATTTTTATTGCTTTTCATGAATGGATAGCTGTTTTTAGTGATGCTTTAACTTCTAAAACAACATTAATAAATAAGCTTAAATACTTTACAAAAGCTCCCGGATGGAAACATGATGGAACAGGTATATTATCAAATGATTTAAGAAAAGAATGGTTAGAGAAAAAATAAATTAAAATTCAAAAAGAATTTAAATCACCCTTTTTTAACCAACTCTTTTTTCCCATATTAAACATAGTTTGTCATATTTTTAAAATTTAAAACATCACAACTTTAAATTACCTCCTATTGGTAATAAAAATAGTTCTTTTTTTGAAGTTGAAAATTTAGTAAATGCCTCTTTATGATTAATTTTTACATAACCAAATGTATCAAAATGATAGCCCAAAACTTTATTGCAATTTAAAAATGTACTTGCTTTTATAGCTTCATCTATCCCCATTGTAAAATTATCTCCAATTGGTAAAATAGCAAGGTCAAGCTCTCCTATTACTTCTGGAATTAATTTCATGTCATATGATAATGCGGTATCACCAGCGATGTATAATCTATGATTAGCTGTTTCAATTACAAAACCACCTGGCTGACCTCCATAAGTTCCATCAGGAAAAGAACTTGAATGAATTGCATTTGTATAATGTACAGTACCAAAATCAAACTTCCATTTCCCACCATGATTCATCGGGTGACCTTCAATACCCTTACTATTATAATGCATTACTATTTCATAATTAGATATTATTTTCGCGCCTGTTCTTTTGGCTATTACTTCAACATCTAAAATATGATCTTCGTGTGCATGTGTAATTAAAATATAATCGGCTTGCAATTTATTGATATCAATATTTATAGCTAACTCGTTTCCAGAAATAAAGGGATCTATTAATAAGGTTTTATCTTTTGTTTCAATACTTAAACTTGCGTGTCCTAAATACGTTATTTTCATTTTGATGGTTTTAAATAGATTACTGCAATTTAAGAATTTTATTTAAAAAAAACCACAGAGAACAAACACTCTGTGGTTTAACAAACAAACACATTAGTATAATCTACTACTAGAATTTATACTTAATATATGTTGTGAAATTTCTTCCAGGCTCATAAATTTTTCCTGAAAGAACATTGGAATTACTATAAGAAAAATTTAAATGCTCATAGTATATTTTATCAAATATATTTAATACGGCAGCACCTATAGAAAGTCCTTTATAAGGTTCAAATCCAATTCTAAAATCTAATGTGCCAAAACCTGGTGTTTCTTGTTCCATAAATGAATCTGAAATTCTACTTTGTTCACTTACCAACCTAGAATTTAAAGACATCCAAAATTTATCGTCTTGAAATCTTGCTCCTATATTTACCATAAATGGAGGTATATGTGCTAAAGGCTCATTTATATCTTTATTTTCAGCCTGTGTATAAGAAAAGTCTGATGTAAATGTTAATCTATCCGTTGCTTTATAGTTAAATGTAAACTCAAAACCTACTTGTGAAGCTTCATCAATATTCATGAATTGTTTAGACACTGTTGGAGGTACTGTAGCCATAAATTTCCTTGGAATATCCTCATTTACAATTGGCTGAATATAATCTGTTAAGAAAGAATAAAAGACCGCTGCACCAAACTCAATTGATTTAAAATTTTTGATAAAAGATAATTCAATTTGAGTATTCACTTCAGGCTTTAAATTTGGATTTCCTACATACTCATATGGGTCTACACCAACACTAAAATGGTTTATATAACGCTCAATCATAGAAGCTGTTCTAACACCTCTACCTAATGCAAATTGTGTTTGAAAGCCATTTTTTTGATATTTTATAGATGCATTTCCACTTATATTTGTTTCTGTTACATCATCAATTACACCTCCATATAATGCTTCAAAGTCTGCTGCAGGGTCATCTATTGATGTAGAAATAAAGTCTGCTCTAACACCTGTAGTTAAAGTAGTATTATTGGTTAATTTGAATTTTCCTTCTGCAAACAAACCAATATCATTCAAACTAGCATCTTGCCAAATTTTATCTGTAAATACCATTGGAGTTGACAAAACATTACCATTCATTATTTTTACAATTCGTTTTCTATTTCCCTCTCTAGCAACTAAGTTAGCATCAATTCCTGTGAAAATTTTAGAATAATCTGAAGGTCTTAGTACTAATTCTACCTTACCTCCAGTCGTCCAAACTTCTACTGGAGATTTTGAATCTGTCATCATGAAATTTGGTCTACCTTCGTTTGTCATTAAATGATCTACATATGAATGAAAAACCTTAGCCGTAAAACTTTCAACTTTATCAGACAATTCTTTCCATTTATAATCTAGACCTACTAAAAAACTATCATCATAAGGTGAATCCATCATTAAACCTGCGTGGTCTATGTCTCTCCCAAAAGATTGTCTCCAACTTAATTGCAATCGTTGATTATCAGTTGGATTTAAACCAACTTTAATTGAATAATCTGTCGTGTTAAAAGATGAAGGAACCTTTGTTCCTTCTCCATCCTCATAATCTCCAAAATCTCTATATGAACCATTAAAATTAATGTCAAATTTTTCATTTACATATAACAAAGATGCTACTGTTACCATATTGTTTCCATTAGTCTCATAACCTCCTTCTACACTTCCATGAAGCCCTAATTGATCTTTTGTTGGGTTTTTAGATACTAAGTTTATAATCCCACCAAAATTTTGCCCAAAACGAACTGTAAAAGGTCCTTTTACAATTTCAATTTTTTCAATCTCTTCAGGAATTACATGAGTTGTTATTGGGTCCATTCTGTTTGGACAAGCATTTAACACTTTCATACCTCCATCATATTGAATATTTAATTGTTCGTATTTAAATGCTCTAAATACAGGTTCTGATGCATATGCTCCTTTTTTTGTAATTGCAAAGCCTTTTATATCTCTAAATAAATGCCCTACACTACGTGGCTGACTTATCCTCTTTGATGCGTCATTAATTACAACTGATTGTGAAATATCCTCTAATGGGTTTGCCGAAACAATAATTTCATTTAAATCGATTTGAGCTGATTTCAATTTAATAATAATTCCCTTTTGCAATTCAGTAACAATCGTTTTATAACTTATATGAGAGACTTCTATTTTATTACCTTCTAAGGCTTGAATAGAAAATTCACCTTTATTATTTGTAACTGTGAATTCTTTACTTTTTAGAACTTTAATAGTCACATTTTCTATAGGAAAATTTGTTTTTTTATTAATAATTTTTCCACTAATCATTCCTGATTGCGAGTAGCTTACAGTACTTATTAATAGTATAAATAATATACTTATTACAATTGATTTTTTCATTAAATTCTGATTTTATAGTTTTATTTTAATAGCAATAATTTTACCGATATTATTATCAATATTTGTCCAAGCTATTAAGAGCTCGTTTTTATTAATCTTACTAATTATCGCATGGTCATTTTTAGTATTGTAAGAACTTAAAACCTTTTTAGTTTCTGTACCATCACTTTTAATAGTATGAAATACAATATTATTATAGGTTTGATTTTCGACTTTATAAAAATCTTCATATACTATATAATAATCACCGTTTGGCAAAGCTTTCATTTGAGGATGTCTTCCAACAGAAGTAATTAAAGTTTTATCTTCATATAGAGTAATTTCACCATTAAGTTTTTTAAAAAAAATCCCTCTCCCACTATCAGCACCTGTAAACCAAGTAACTGCCAATTCTTTTGAATTATTAGCAAAGGATGGCCCAGTATGTGGGCATCCATCAATTTTCCAGTTATCTTTACCCATTGGTACAGGACTTGAAAATGTTTCACCATTATCTTTAGATGCAGTTCTGTACATATCTCTAATAGACCCCTCAGTTATGTTTCTAAATGCAACATTTATGGTGTTATTTGTTCCAACAAAAATATCTGTTCTACAACATTGACAAGTTGATCCGGCAATTGGTTTTTCATCTATAAACCCTTGGCTTGAACTAGACTTTGCAAAGTACAATGTACTTCCGTCTTTATCTTTTTCAAGCTTACGGCTATCTAACCAACACAATCCTAATTCACCATCAGGCAATAATTCTACATCATAAAAGCTTTGACTTACAGCTCCTTCTTCTTCGACTAACTTTATTTTTTCTGACCAATTATTGCCCTGATCTTCAGAAATTGAATAATAAATACTACCTGCAAATCTTCGTATTGGATTCTTGTCCTCTATCCTGAATACAGCATATAATATTCCCTCTGAGTTCATAGCAACTTTTGCCATACTTTCATGATGAGCCTGCATTCCTTTAGAAGGAGCAACAGTTATAGCTTTACTAAACTTATTGGTGGTTACATTAAAAATTTTAAACCTTAAAATAGTTGTTTTTAAGGTATCTATTTCTTCAGACCAACTAAGTATTAAATTTCCATGACTATCAGCGCTAAAATAAGCTCCCATAGCATTATAAGAAGTCTCCGTTACAATGGTTGGAGAATCTACTTGAACTAATTTTTCTGTAGGTACTTTTTGTTTGCAAGAAATAATCAGTACACTTATTAAAAGAATTTTAAGAATTTTCATGCTATTTTAGAATAAATTAATTTCCAAACCTACATTAAAAGTACGTGGTGTCCCTGGCGTATAGGTTGTTCTACCCCAAGCTGTTGAAGCATTGTTTGCATACAATTTATCTGCAACATTTAACAAGTTTGCCCAGATATGCCAGTGTCCTTTTTTATAACCAACACGTGCATTAAAGATATCATACCCTTCATAGGTATATTTGTTTGCTTGATCTGTAAAGTACTCACCTACATGTTGCCATTCTATTCCTAAACGAAGTCCTTTTGCAAACCCTGGCGTATAGTTAATCTCAGCATTGTTCACCCAACTTGGTGCTCCTTTCATTTCATTTTCACTATAATCAGTTGCTGCTTCGCCATCTACTAATTTGGTAACAAAATCAAGGTATTTATGTTCAGAATAAGAACCACTAAAACGTAAATTTAGATCTTCAAGAAGTTTTATTTTAAATAAATACTCAAATCCTAAATGCTCAGTTTCCCCAACATTTCTATTTTCTCTTATAGATACATTTCCTTCTTTTACCGTTACAGATACTACTTCATCTTTACCTCTTAAATAATATGCTGCAATATCTATATATAATTTATTGTTAAACAAACTTAGCCAACTTCCTACTTCATAATTATTAAATTTGGATGGGTCTAATAAGGGTACATCACTCCTTCTATACAATTCACCAACACTTGGTGGTAAAAATCCATTGCTATAATTTGCATAAATACCTATCCCTTTATCAACACCATAAATCACTCCTAAACGAGGCGTAAATGCTGAAAAAGAAGTTTCTGTATTTGGTGCTTTGTAATCTGAGGCATCAGCACCCAACTTATTGGTAAAATCATAATTAAACTGATCTATACGAATAGCTGCATTCACTTTGAATTTTTTAGTTAGTTCATATTCTCCTGAAATATACCCTCCAATGTTAAACAAGTCTACAGCATAATTAGAAAGATAATCTCCTGTAAGCATAAAGCTTTCATACATTCCTTGTACATTTCTATAAACGTTTGTCTCCAATGCTTCGTATGTATTTGGGCTATAATCTAAACTTGCTCCAACATTAATAATAGCCTTTTCAAACTTCATATTGTGTTGTGCAACAAAACCATAACTATTAAAACTGTTATCGTTCAATTGTCCTGGTGTATAACTATCAAAATCTGCTCTGCTGTCTATACGGTAGGACGGATTTTGCTTCATTGTATTATCTCTATAAATTAAACTAAAAGAAGTGTTATTTGTATCATTCCATAAATGGTTTAAAGTTGAGTTAAAACGTAGAGATTTTGCATCACGAAAAGTAAATGTATGATACGAGGTATAATCTTTATTCTCAAATTTAGTTTCATCCAAGCTACCGCTCATTTCACTAAAGTAATTTACATAGGTCATGGTATTACTCCAAGTAGTTCTATCATTAAATGTATGAAATACTTTTGCCGTAATTGCCTCTTTATCATAATCTCCATATGCTCTAATACCATCTTTAATTTGAGATTTATAACCGCTTACATAAACACCTGTTTTATTAAAAGTAGCTGAAGCTTTTGCATCCATACGTAAATATCCTTGGTCATTCCCACGAATAGAAAAACTTCCTGTTGGTGTTGCTGTTGGATTGGCAGTAAAAAAGTTTATTGCTCCTCCAATGGCTTCACTTCCATATAAAGATGAAAAAGGACCACGAATAATTTCAATAGTTTTTGTAGCCGCCATATTCATTTCTAACAATGCATTATGGTTAAATACACCCGTTGGTCTAATAGGAATTCCATCTTCTAAATACAAATACAAACTTTTGGTTGATATTGGTTGTCGAATTGCCATCATATGCTGTTCATTACCTAAATCAACCATTAAAACTCCTGCTGCTTGATTTAACACTTGTGCTACAGTTGAAGGTTTAATTTCTTCTAAAGTCTTGGCTGTAATAGTTGAGATTGCCACAGGTACATCTTCTCTACGCTGTTGAGTACGTGAAGCACTTACAACAACTTCAGCTAGTCTATTATTTGCAGTTTCTAAATAAATAATTAGGTTTGTTTTACTTACACTAATCTTTTTAGTTTTATATCCCAAAAATGAAATTGATATGTTTACGGGTAGTTTTACATTTTTAATTATAAATTCACCTAATCTATTTGTTGTTGTTCCTTTATGTGTATTTTCAATTAAAATACTTGCTCCTAAAATTGGTTCTTTGGTGATATTATCAACTACCTTTCCTTTAATAGTTGATTCTTGAGCATACGAGAATGCTATCACAAATACTAGTAATATACTAGCAAATACAGATTTATTCATTTGAATAAAATTTTTTATTTAATCGCTTATTAACTTTTAGCGATACTTATTAATTTAGATTTTGATTGAATCTTAAAACTGTAGAATAGCTTTTGGCAATGCACTCAAATTTTGAGTACACACAACATACATTAGTACAAGTAATTAATTACTATGACCTAAATTTTAAGAATAGACTATATAGTAGAAATAATCTGTGGAGGGTGCAAAATAGACGATAAATACTCGTCTTGATAAATATTTACAGTAGATTTTACTACTGAATTAGAGATGCTAGTATCTGATGAAATTCGATATCCAAATTGTTCTACAGGACTTATTGGATACTTATCAAAATCTATTTGAGGAATTGTAGATTTATGATCGTGATTATTATGATTTGCTTTTTTTAGTTGTTTTTCTAAATAACATTTACCATTACATTCTAAATAGGGTTTGTCTCTATTTTCACAAAGCACATTGGCAATATAATCATAATTGGCATGGTACTCTATAATAGGCACTAACGGACGAACCATTGCCAACAAATAAAGTAAATAAAAAAATATGCCTAAAATTTGATTCTTCATTAACTGCCCTACAATAAAGGACAAAGGTATCTTTTAATTTTTAATTATAAAATGATAATTATCAAAAATATTACGCTAAAAGTAAACCAATACCAAATAAAAGAGAAAATAAAAAGGTGCTTAGAGCTAATTTTTTTAATTGAGGATCTAATAATTTTGGTGTTTCATTTTTTAAAACAAAAATAAAATGTTGGATTATAGGAATATACGACAACATAAATAAAAATTGCACAGGAGATTTATAATGAATTACAACATATATTATCGCAAATAATAATGAAGAAATTAATAAATAGTAATGGTAATATTTTCCGAATTTACTTCCAATTTTAACAACTAATGTTTTTTTACCAGACTTTATATCTGATGCTCTGTCACGCAAATTATTTAGATTAAGAACACCAATACTTAACAAGCCAACAGAAAAAGCTGGCAACAAAACTGTAAAATCAAATAGCTTTGTATACAAATAATAGCTACCACAAACACTTAGCAAACCAAAAAATAGAAATACAAATAAATCTCCAAATCCACTATAGCCATAGGCATTGTTTCCAACCGTATATTTAATTGCTGCTCCAATACTAAGAACACCTAATAAAAAGAAAATCGAAAGATTTAAAAAATCATCTTTACCAAAGGAAGTATAAATAAGTAATATAGCTACAAACAAGGTTAAACCAATTGTAGTTATAATGGCTTTAAGCATTTGTTTGGGAGTAATAACACCACTTTGTATAGTTCTTGTAGGGCCTACTCTATCGTTATTATCGGTACCTTTTACACCGTCTCCATAATCATTTGCAAAGTTTGAAATAATTTGAAACCCAACTGTAGTCAATAAGGCTAAAACACAAATTACCCAATTAAAAAAACCTTCTGAAGCTGCAATAAAACTACCCACAATAATTCCAGAAATGGAAAGTGGTAGAGTTCTTAAGCGTGCTGCATTCAAGTAATGTTTAAACATATTTTAATATGTATCTTTAAAGAACCAAACTTTATTTTAATGAATCGTCGTTAGCATTTGCAATTAGCTCGGCAATATCCAACACTTCTATTTCACCTTCTTTTTCAGTTACTTTAACTCCATCAGTCATCATGGTATTACAAAATGGGCATCCGGTAGCAATAATATCTGGTTTAACTGCAATAGCATCTTCGGTGCGTTCTACAAAAATTTCTTTAGCCCCTTTTTCAGAATCTTTAAACATTTGTGCGCCACCGGCTCCACAACATAACCCATCAGATTTACAACGATTCATTTCAACCAATTCTGCATCTAATTTTCGAATTAGTTCGCGTGGTGCTTCATACACCCCGTTTGCACGACCTAAGTAACATGGGTCATGGAACGTTATTTTTTTTCCGTTAAACTTTCCTCCTTCAATGGTGATTTTCCCTTCATCAACTAATGATTTTAGTAATTCTGTATGATGAATAACTTCATAAACGCCTCCCAATTCTGGATATTCATTTTTTAAAGTATTGTAGCAATGCGGACACGCTGTAACAATTTTTTTTACTTCGTAAGCATTTAAAACTTCTATGTTTGTCATTGCTTGCATTTGAAATAAAAACTCGTTTCCTGCTCTTTTAGCTGGATCTCCAGAACAACTTTCTTCAGTTCCTAAAACCGCAAAATCTACTTTCGCATTGTTTAAGATTTTCACAAAAGATTTTGTTATTTTTTTTGCTCTGTCATCATAACTTCCTGCGCATCCAACCCAAAATAATACTTCAGGTTGTTTTCCTTGCGCCATCATTTCTGCCATTGTTGGTACGTTCATACTAAAATGTTTTAGTTATTTTATTCGTGTTGACCGTCGTCAAATACTTCAATAGTTACTTCTTTTTCAACTAAATCTGTAAATTTACCTCTATATCTAGTTGCTTTTACTAAATGGTTATCAATCCAATGGTAATTACCACCACGTGGTTTCCCCATTAATAAACTATGGTATTTAAACCCATGTTTCTTTAGCCAAATTTCTGTATAATTTCTATGTTCTTCAATACGAGAAGTAAAAAAACAAATAACATGACCTTCGTCATACCAATTATTTAATGTAGCTAAAGCATCAGGATAAACATTCGCTGTTAACATTCTTTCAGGCTCTTCATTTGGAATATCATCACATACAGTACCGTCAATATCAATCAAATAGTTTTTGATTCCTTCAGGCAAAATAGGACTGATATGCAATCCTGCTTCTACTTTGTCATGTAATAATTTTTCAACATCCTCTTTTTTCATTTGTAAGATTTTTTAATTTTAATAGTTATAGTTGTATTATTCGTCTTTCCAATTTAATCTATCCATTTGGTTGTATTGCCAAGGCGCTCCATTGTTTTCAATA
>Ga0190303_1000582_pt1 | contig 15155 bp, 9 predicted proteins | sample 48700701_MG_FD_161672 | JGI IMG/M metagenome (GOLD analysis project Ga0190303, IMG submission 161672) | Hydrothermal vent sediment bacterial communities from Southern Trench, Guaymas Basin, Mexico - 4870-07-0-1_MG | ecosystem: Environmental > Aquatic > Marine > Hydrothermal vents > Sediment ...
ACCAAACCTAATCGATTCACTACTTCTTCTTAAAATTTCTGTTGAATCTACAATAACTTTCTCAATATTAACCGATGGGATTGATTCTCTAATAGTCTGAAGTATTTGATTTGAACTGATAATAGTCTGAAGTATTTGATTCAGTCTAAAATCTAAACCAAATTTAATCGATTCAGCACTTCTTCTTAAAATTTCTGTTGAATCTACAATAACATTGGATATAGTTGGAACTTGTGTTTGATCTGGTTGAGAAATTGAATTACCTAATATAATATCCATTGGTTGTGAAGCTTTTCTTTTTTCTTCAATCTCTTTAAAAACTTCACTCTCATCACCTATGAGTTTTTCAAGCGTTTGACTTGCACTAAACTCTTGTCTATTCCGATCAAAAAAACGTAAAAAATTACTACCAGTTTTACGAACAAAATAGGATAGAGTGTGTTCATAAGTTTTTAAAAGTTCAGAATGAAGTGTTGCTTTCTCCATTTCCCTATTTCTTTCATATTCTTTTGGAGAAACAAATTTTCTTTCAATCTCATCCCAAACTCTATTTTCAACTTTCGATTCTGTTTGTTTAAAAACATTACCAGAAAATAAACGATACTGATCGCTAGAAACTTTTAATATATCTGTTAATATCTCTATTTTTCTTTCAGATAATGATATTAAAGATGCAGTAACAACAGGAAGACCATATGCAATAAATTCATTAGACTTTTGTTCATCTGACTTATCGTAACCCAATGATTTAAGAATTGATGCTTTGTAATCTTCATCAGCTAACTCATCTAGAAAAAAATGTTTTATACCACTTAAAACAAAATCTATACCACTTTTAACTTTTGATACTGTTTGAAAAGGAAGTTTAACTAAATCTACAATAGAAGACAAAACAGGTATATTGTTAATAAAATTATCAACAGCACCAATAATACCTTTTAAAAAACCTTTATATTCTTCTTTTTTATCTTCATATTCCATACTTAGCACATCTGAAATTCCATATCCAACTTTTCTTAAAGTTATTATTTCCTGAATTTGAAATCTCATTAAATCATACATTCCAGAATTCAAAGCAATTAATTTTGATTCATATCCTTGTGCTGTACCTATAAGTTGTGAAGAAGTCATAGTTAAAAGCTGAGTTGCCGCAGTAGTTATTCCCATCTTCTCCGCTTTTTTTTCAATTAGTTTAGCATAACTCTTAAAACCATATTGTTTAGCTAATTCATCTTGAACTTGTTTTGGTGTTTTTCCTTCAACAAGAAAATCAACAAGTTGTTGAAATGGATTATATTTTGCAATTGCTTTACCAAGTGAACCTTCAATAAAATCAAGAAATCTATTAACTCCTGTTTCACCTTGTAATTCTGTTTTCTTTTCATAATTAGAACTGAAAGTTTCAATATTTTTTTCTTTTTGTTTTTTTAAATATTCTAATTCAGCATAAATTTCAGATATTGGTCCTACTCTATCAGCGATAGTTGATAAAATATTAACTTTTAAAGCATCAATAGATTGAGCTTGACCATGACTCATCAAAACACGTAGTTGCGTCTGATAAATATTGCTAACTGATCTGACTTTCTCTATTTTACTAGCTGGTGTTCTTTTTGCTATTAGTTTTGCTTTTTTTTGTGCTTTTAATAAACCAATACCCATTCGAGCTGCTGTCATCGCCAATATAGCCGGCATACTCCCACCAGTTAGAGTCGAAGTAAGTCCTTTTAATCCTAATGTACCAGCACCAGTAGCCATACCTATCATTTTTGGTAAAGCAAATAATGTACTTAATTGTGAATAACTTCGACTCAACCGTGACGCTTTTCCAATAGCACCTAATTGATTTGCAAGTGCTTTATCTTCTTGAATTTTTTGCCTTCTACCAAAACCTTTTGAAACACCATATAATGAACCAAAAATAGGATTGTCAATTATATTACCTACTACATCATTTCCTACTAAACTTTCTATTCTTCCTAATTCTTCTCCTGATGCAATTTTAGATAATGCTTTTTGACGAGCAGAAAATAAAGTCGTAGATAAACTCCCACCAACTAATGATAATGGAGTACGAATTTTTTGGGTTTTTCTTCTAAATTCTTTATTTGCTTGTTTATAATACTCATATTCATTCTTCTCCATCATTCTTTGATGATAATCAAATAATTCTTTCTCTTTTCTATACTTTTCGTTGGCAGTTGAAAAAATCAATGGTATTTACCTCCTACTAAACTTCTTACAAATTTACTTTATTCTTTTAAAAATTTTCTAAAGCGTAAAATTCAACGAGATTCGTAAAATCATTCAAAAGATTTGCATCATGCTGTGATGTTAATATTTTATCTTCATCAGTTTCTATTTTATTATTGTTTAATTTTATTTGATTTATAAATTGCTTTGATTGTTTTTCATTATTTTGAAAACTTGTTTCTCCTATCAACGGCAAAATTTCTAATGTTTTTTTTGATCGAACATAAGCACAAAAACAAGACGCCATAAAAAGATCACTATATGTTTTTGATTTAATCGTTCCAGAATTTGTTCTTTCAATTGTTGCTAATTGAGATATTAAAACCTCAGAATTAATACAATTTGGATTATCTTTCACATATTGATAAAATCTAGCAAACATCAAATCTTTTGTTAAAGTGTTTGTATTAATACCTCTATCACCTTTTTTATCATTATATATGAATGAACTATAATTGAACTCCTTATTTAAAAGACCTTCAATAACTGCTTTTCCAATAGAATTATTTTCAATACATAAAATTATTCTATCACCAACAATTTTATACAACCACTGAAATACTTCTTCAACTAAATCAGCATACTTCGATAATGAACCTAACTTAATTTGTAATTCAGCAACCTGTGTAAAATTTGAAAAACTAAATATTTCAATAGCATCAAAAGCACCTTTAATCGATGATGCAGAATCTACTCCTATCAAATAATAATCGGTAATGTCTATATTTGTAAAAATATTAAGTTCTGTCATACCGACTTGAACACTATTAATTTTTGATTGTTTTTTAAACTTTGATAAAATACTATCAGAAAAAACACATGATGTTGACCCTACAAAAATCAAATCTAATTCCTGATTAATTAATCTTTCATCATCTAATTCTTTACATTGTTCTTTATACCATTCTTCATTTTTTGTATTGTCTTCTTTCCAATGATATTTAACTTTAATAAAAGAATTACTATTAGAATTATTAATAATACTTGAAAGTATTTCTGAATCTTTCCAAATTTCAAAATCATTGTTTGTATTTTGAAAAAGTAAATCAGAATCTATTGCATTAGTATATCTTTTATAAAACCATTCACCATCACCGTATACACCATTAGGAGTTGAAGTCACTAATTGAAAATAAGGATAGTTATTTTTAATAGCTTGCATACGAGCTTTTGATAATGTTTGCTGTGCTGAACCGTAAATTTTTGACATATGATGAATGAAAGCCGCTTCATCAATATACAAAATTGGTATCGTTAAAGAACGTGCTAATGTAGATGGATCGTGAGTTGATGAAGGATAATAAACATCAACTCGTGATCCATTAATTAATTCAAAATAAGTTTTAATATCTGACTTTGATTTACGAGGTATTTTCATCCAACTAGGAAGATTATCCCAAATAAATTTAATTCTATCAAGATTTTTTAAAGCTGCTTGTTTTCGCATATTCAAAATAACACATTCAATCTTCGGAAAAAATATCATTGCCCAAAGTATAATACAAGCAGCAATTGTTGATTTTCCTAATTGTCTCGAAGCCATCAAAACACAATTATGAAAACGATTTATAATCATAACCACTCTGCGCATTTTTTTATTTAAATCAGAATTTGTTAATTTAAATCGTCCTCCAGTCTCTTCAATATAAACATAATTATAAATAAAATAAAAAATATTAATTTTACATTTATAATATTCTTTAACATAAATATCAATATTATCAGTTTCAATTTTTATTTGTTTGACAGTATTTCTTCTAATCACTAAATCTCCTCAAGTGTAAACCTTTGTGAAGTCTTTTTAATTGATATTAGTTTGTATATCGATATTATCAACGTCCCAAAACCAAAAAACTGGTGTGTAAGTAACAGTATTAAATTTATTTTTCATTAAATTATTCAAAATTGTTTTTTCCAGTAAAACTTCTATACCATTTTCAACTATTCTATCGTTACTATCTTTTGTTGTGACTTTTATTGATTTAATATAAGGTTTATCTGTGTGAATATAATCAATTATTTGAGAATCATAGTAAATTATACTAGTTCCTGTTTTAGTTTGTTGAAGATAATTTGCTACGAGAAATTTAATATTTCTTAATTCTTTTTCCAAATTAATATTGTTAAAAGTTATATATTCTTTGTTAACATCTAATTCAATAAATAATTTTAACGGCAAAGTTAATGATAACTTTGTCCATTCATTTGAAGAATTAAAATAATAACTAATCTGCGAGGACTCTACTAAAACACCATCATTAATGTTTGGAGAATAAAAAGTATAATGACCATCAACACCTTGTTCCAATACAGTAATAGTAAAACCTGTATTGTTATCTAAAGCATCAGCAACAGAACCTGTAACAGAATTAACAATATTAACTGTTGAAATATTTGGATGGTGAACTTCAAATTCTGTTTGTAAATTTAAAACATCAACAGTTTTTATCGCTATTTCATCAGCAGTATCAGACGACAAAATATTAATTTCTATTCCTGTACCTATTTCAACTGGTTGTGTAGATAATCCATCAATATTATACCAAACATAAAATGAATTTGTTGGTGTGTATAAAAAAAAGTATTCCCCGCCAACCAAAGTTGAAGCATCGTTACATATTATTTCAGTTCTTTCAGCAACTTCATTCCACGTTGCTATATCATTTTCATGTGAAACAAAAATACCTGAAGGTGAAGTTCCAATTAAAAATCTTTCTTCATTCATTGGAGTTGATGGCGGTGCATTGATATATGAAACTACATCTTCTAACCAGTTTTCAGCACAGTTAATTATTTTATTATTTTGCAACACAGAATTTTCAAGATAAGGACTTTCAATTAAAAAAGAATTTAAAAAACGAAATTGAACATTATCTGATATCATACGATTCTGACTGAATCTTCCATCAGCTAAATAATTATTAATTTTTGTTAAATAATATTCTTCATTTGAATCAAAAACTTCTTTACTAACAATTGGAATATTAACAACATAATCAATAGAATTATATTTATAACAAACTATACCTATTAAATCTGTGACATCATATATCTGTTTAATAGATGGAGTTATACATTCAAATAATTCAGTTGTGTTTTCAGAACATTTAATACTAATACTAAATTCATCAAATATTAAATCAGTATAAATAATTTCAAAAGTATTCTCATCTATAAAATTCATTAGTTGATTATAAATTTGTAAATCATTTATTGTAATTTTAAACGTTAAAGAACTAATATCTTGATAAGATTTTAATTGTATTTTAGTTTCATTCAAAGTATTATTATATTTTAAATTGAAATATAACGGCGGAATATTGGTAGCGGTCGTATTTATATTTTGAATCTTTCCGATATAAACAAACAAATCTTCGAATATAATGTAGCCTTCAATAAGATTTGTCAATGTATTTAATTTATAAAGAAAAGGACTTATAAATTCCGTATTATTTAATATAAATACCGGTTTATAAAAATTTGTGAACAAACTTTTTTCGATAGTGTGATTTGTTGATGGTAAAACATTCTGAAACTTATCACGAAAAACTCTATACATATAAAAAATATTATCAAAAACATTAGTTTTTTTAAATAAAAATTGAAAATCTGTTAAATATCCTTTTGCTATATTATAAAAATCCAGTTCTGTTATTAAATTTTCTCTAGTTTGAATATATCTAATAACATCATCTCGTAAATCAACACCAAATAAAGAATCTTTACCGTTTTCTGACGATGTAATAGTAATATTAACTAATTTATTTGCAGTTAAATTTGTTGAATATAAAAGATTATTATTTTCATCATAATCAAATACTTGAATTTGTGAAGGATCTGTTTGAGAAGTCGAAACTTCTCTCAAAAAATTCCCTCCTTCACCATATGTTCTTGCCATTTTAATTCGAACAGTTGCTTGAGGTAACCATTCTCCACATATTCCTGAACCTAATTCCAATATATAAGATGTTGCCGTTAATTTTCTTAAAAAAACTACTTTTTCATTGCCTTTTTCTAAAAACTTGACAAATTTAACTTGATATTCTTCTTCTATTAATTGATTTTTTTTTGTAACAAATACAGTTATATCAGATAAAAAACCATCGTCAATTTCAAATGAATATTGATAAAAAGAATTAGCAGGATAATTTTCAGCTATAAAAATTATTTCATCATCATAATATTGTTTAGCATCAAAAATTGGAACAGTAACAACCGAAGATGAAGCCGGATATTGTTGAAGATGTCCATCTTCTCGATTAATAATTGTGTTGTAAATACCATTCTCATATATCATTTTATAAACAGCCGGTGTTTGAAACCGAAAATTATCCACTGAAAATTTTAGATTTGAATTTATACTGTTTAAAACAACTTCTCTTCTTGTAACATTTGATTGTATAGAAGGAAGAAGATTGAAATCTAATTCAATTTCTCCAAAAACTTCTGATGCTGTTGCAAAACCTGGATGATAACCATAAATAGAAGCATGCAAATGGATATTTGAATCTTTTTCAGAAGTTGAAACGAAAGCTTCTTTAAATAAATAATCATAATAATTTTTTAAATCATAATTTGTATGACCCAAAACATTCATTAGAAAACCAATGAATCCAACTTTATTAACTTGCACACTGTAAACGCCTAATAAATCTCGCAAAGCTTCAAAATAATAATTAATAAACTCTTCAGGAGTTTTAGGTTTAAAATCCATAAAAATTTCGGCGAGAAGACTGTCTCCTTCAGGTAACAGGGAAATCACCGCTCCTTTTTTATTTTAACGTTGTCGATTAAAATTTTGTTTTCACTAAATCATTAAACTCTTTAAAAATCCAATTATCAACATTACCTTCTCTCCAAGTAGCTTCTCTATAAAGTGGACAGAAATAATTAATTGGAAGTGTTGTTAATTCATTAGATGTTCTTTGACCGAAAAGTTCTTTTCCAGGTAAAAGTTGTGGAAAAATACCTATACATTTTCCAATCAATAAAATTTTATTCAAATTAGGTAAATATTTAACAACATACAATGATGAAGCATAATCAATCGCTCCAAATAAACGATTGTTACTTTTATCTAAATATTCTTCACTTGGATGAATTAAACCTTCTAAAACTGCTTGAATATAATTTATCCAAACTCTATGAAAATGATAAATATCAATTTTTGAATTTTCAATAAAAGTTATACTACATTGATCTGTATTTGTAACTTCTGTTGCATAAGGAATACTACCACTTCTTGATAAAATCTTCTCACTATTAACTTGAACAGATGGAGGAGTAAAATCAACTGCTGAAAAAGTAAAAAAATTTTGAACTTCTGAAAAAAATGAAAAATCTCCATACAACTCATTATACATTTTTTTAAAACCACTTAAATCAGGAGGAATCATAAATAAAAGTATAAAACCATTAATATCTGGATTATAATTTTTATAAAACTGTTTATAAAAATACCTCAAATATCCTTCAGAATCTTTATAAACAGAATTTATATAATCCATAACAGTATATTGATCTTGATTAATAATACTACTTTCATTATCGTTAAAAATTTTCGATAATAAATTTTCTTTAAGTTTAGAAACTTTGCTTTCTAAATAATTACTTAAAAAACCAGCCATTATTTTTTTTGCGCTATTAATTATTTGTAAAAAATGCGCAATCCTCCTTTTTTAATTAAAGTTGATTATTTTAAAAAAACCTGGCGTAATATACACCAGGTTTTTAGAAAAATTAAACATTTGAAGAAATGAACTTTTTAATATCAATCAATAATATATAATACACAACTGATCGTAATTCTCCTTGAAAAGGCTGACTGTACATTTCAACTTTTAAAGGCTTTCCACTGTAAATAATTTTCTCTTTTTCAAAAATGTAATTAAGTATATAATTTGCTAATCTTCGAATTTTATTAACTGTTATGTTATTTTTTGAAGAAATTATTTTCTTTTTAATATCTGAAAATAAATCACTTCTTTTTATATCATCTTTACTTTGAATATCCAATCTTTCGAACATTAACAATATTAATTCATAAATTTGATCATGTAATTCATAAGTATGTATTTTCTCTGATATTAAATCTATTAATTGTTTTCTTACATTAACTTGTTTATAAATAGTATTTAACACTACTTTAGAATATACTATATTAGGATTAGTTGTTATATAATCTGCTATTTTGTTAATTATAACTTCTCTATCACTAATTGATAAATAATATTCATACTTATCTTTTTCTTCATCAGTAACAAACGATGGATTGGATATTTCTTGCCCTTTTTCTTTAGCTTTCATATATAATGGTAATAAACCACCTCTTTTCTCAACTTTACCAGTTTCAGGATTTAAACCAGTATTTTGTACAAAAAGTTGAGCCATTCTTGTAAAACTTTGTTCTAATAAATGTTTTAAACCATGCTTTCCTGCTGGATCTTTTAATATATAACTTGAATATTTCTTCAATAATGTCGGAATAAAATAATCTTTAATCATAAATAAAGGTGAATCGTATTTAGCAACGATAAACCGTTGATTCATGTTTGAAACTACATATGTCATAATCTTTGGATTACAATATTTAATATATTTTGAAAGTCTGCCGTTCCATATTTTCATTAAAAAAATAAATAAAGCTTTTTCAGTTATATCTGATTTTTTATGTTTTAAACCATAATAAATAAGTAACAATAATATTTGATAATATGGATCACTATGCATATAATTACTTGCTGCTCCAGGCCCCCAATCAACAGCAAAACTGTTTTTAACGGCGACTTTATCCAAGGAAAGTAAATTATATAATTTAAGAACAGCAATAATCGGTAATGAAAATTTAAAACAAAAACCTTTTTCCGATTGTTGTAATGATTGTGTGTATGCTTTCGAAACTATTTGTGAAAGATGTGTTGATATATCCATCTCAAGTTTTTTATTGAACAACAGTGAATCTTCTATTTTCTTATACGTATCAAGAATTTTTTTACGCATCACTAACTTCTCCTTCACTTTAAGCAATCTTTACTTTCTTGTTATTTCGACTTTTTAAAGACTTGTTGAAATAATTTTAGCTAAATTACTATTTTTAGTTTTAAATTCATTAACTAAATTAAATAATTTTTCTTGGTTGAAAGCTAAATTATATAATTCACTTTCCATTAAGTAATCAATTCTAGACCAAACTGCAAATGGAAATGAAACATTAGTTAGAAAATTTTCAATAATAACCGATTTTATTGCAAATTCTATAGCTTCATTAATATCATTTTCATCTTCAACAATTATTTTAGAAACTATTTCTTTAGCCTTATCCCCATACCTTTTCATACGTTGCTCAACAGTCAAATCATAAAAATTTTTATTAATATATTTATGTATAGTTTTTGATAATTTATTATTAACAGAATCTATTGATTCTGACAACAAATCAAAACTGTGGTTTCCATAAACCTGTGGTTGAACATCAATTATTTCATAAATATTTTTAACAGTTTTCAATAAATCAGTTATGATTACCTGTATTTTTGATGTTTGCTCACTATCTGATATCTTTTGCAAAAGTTGTTCATAAAATAATATATCCATTCGTGCTTTTTGTTCGAATACATTTACATCAAATAATTCGTACAATGTTCTACCACGATCATACTTTGAAAAACTTTCTGTCATGCTTTCTAAAACTGGTTTGTTAGTGTTTTTTTTCTTCAATCTAATTTTTCTTAAAGCATCACGTGATTCCATCATAATTTTTATTTGTTCGTCGCAATTATCTATCAACATTTTTTTAAATTCTCCCGTATAAATCGAATGTTTCATTTGATTGTGAGTAAGTTTTAATATAAGAATCAATTGTTGTTATTTTAATTTTATTAATTTTACTCATATTCATAAATTTATAATAAACAGTATTAGTATTATTATCGATAACTACTAAATTCGGTATAGCTAATTTAGTAGTTAGATATTCAACCATACCTTTTACATAACCTGAAGTTAAACTTATTACTGTTTTTTTATCCCGAAATGATACATCTTCCAATTGTTTTAAATTAACAGATATATAAGCAGAATATAAAGCTAAAACCATTTCTAATGATACAACTAATGTATAATTTGGAAAATCAATTACTTCGTTTTTTGTAGTCTCTAATTCAACATCAATAACATTAATTAAACGACAAAATGTACTTTCAATTGATAATGTTACTATAAAATACAATACTTGTATAAGAAAAACCTTCATATCTGTTATTAATCTAAATACATCTCCAGTCATAGCAGATATATGAAAATCATCTGAACCCGTATTATCAGCAAAATATTTATCAAAATACTTGTTAACATGATTAATAATAATATTAACTGCTGAATGAGTTGAATCATAAATAAGTCTGAAATCATCATCAGTCATTAACATTTTCAGTTTTTTCCAACTTTTATTATTAACCTTCAATAACAACGGTAAAATTTTTTCAGTCATTTTTATAAATTCAACAATTTCATTCTTGATAGTTTGAATTCTTTCGTACTTTCTTTCATCTTCTATTGATGATTCATCAGAAATTGTAAAATCTAAGTTATTTGGTATTGGAATTGGTATTGATATTTCATTAATTTTTTTCTTAACTTTCTCTAATAATTTAGCATGACCTTCAATATCATTACAATATGAATTAATTAACTTTATTTTATCTGATGATACATTTTCTTTTTCTATATTTCGTATAATAACTTCCTTTAACGTTTCATCAAAATATTCAGACATTTTTATTAAAAAACTTTCAGTAAAAACAGTTTCATATAAACTCGTCACTGTTTTAGTTGGATACCCACCATGTGATGAGTAAAAAAATAAATGACTTATTGATGATAATAATGGATAACCAATAATTGATAAACCACTTTCAATATAATTCATTCCATCATCAAATATTCTTTGTGAACGACCCGAAATTTTTTGTACGACTGTCGATAAATTTGTTGCAGTATTCAAATGAAATTCTTCAAGAAGTTTATCTTTATTCAACATTTTTAAAAAAGTTGTTTTAACTCTATCTATGTCATAAAAAGTTAATGTATTCATAACATCAAACGACTTATCAATAAGAGGAGATCTTTCTACTTGATGGGATATTTTTCTTAATTTTATTGAAGCGTAAGATTCATGTTTTTCAATTAATGATTTTTTACGAGATATAGCTAATTTTTTTCCTATTAATGGAATCTTCTTAAGCCATTTATAAATTCTATCTTTTCCTGCATATGAAACAGAATTTACTAACAATGTATGAAGTTTATCTTTTGGTGTTGATTTTATCTTATTATAAACTTTATTTACATTACCTTCAGTTATTAACGGAACATTCATGCCTACCGATGTGATTAGAAACAACATTAATGTAAATGAGTTAACTTGATCTGATGATGTTCCAACTATAACTGGAACATCAATCAAATTATCTAACGTAACCATTCTCATTTTTGGTCTTAATTTTTTAATCAATGGATTATTAGCAAGAATTTTTTTTAAATCAACAATTTTTTCTTGTATTTTTCTTTTATATTCTTCTGATTTCATAAAATCAAAAGCAACATTTTGAGTGTCTGATGGAATTGGTTTGCCTAATAAAACTTTTCCGATTAGATCAGAAATTTTTATATTTGATGATTCATCTAATTCGCTTGCTTTTGAGACTATATTTATAATATTTTCTGTAAAAATATTGTCAAGAAAAGATAATGCTATAAAACTTCTAATTTTATCTTGATATTTTCCAACTAATGTTTCATCAAAAATTATTGGGTAAACAAAAATAAAATTCAAATAAGGTTCTTTTGTTTTTGAACGCAATGGTATCGTTGCTTTTGAATAATTTCTTACACTCTTTATATTCACCAAAAACCTCCTCAAGCGTGGAAACCTCTAGCTTTAGCCGTTGGGTTACTGACTTGCTCTTTTTGACAGCCGAATGTTGAACAAATCAACCTTGCAATTGACATATATTTCTATATAAACAAAAATAACAACTTTTTTTATCAATATACGGATCATCTTTTGTTGGAAAACGATTTGTTTGTAAATAATTATTAATTCTTTTTAATTTTCCTAAAAGTCTTTCCTCGAAAGGTTTTGTTATTTGATCGTTAACATCTATAATTAACGAAGTTATAAAAAAGAATTTATTATTTTTCGATGATAATTGCTTTTTCAAAGCTGATATTTTTTTAATTGCCAATGAAAAATCTTCAATATCTTGTGAAATTAAATCATGAGCAACATAAATAAATTGTATTTTATTAATATTGTATTTATCCAAACTAGGAACATTATTTTTCGAATTTTCCTTATTATTTTTAATTTCTTCCAAATGATTATGTAGCATATATCGATAAATAACAATTTGATCAAAATCTGCCGAACGGGGTTTTTGTGATTTAATAACTTTAATATAATCATTATATGGACAAGACTTAATTTCAACTAATACATTCGAACCAATCAATCCATCTAAACGACCCGAAAAACGAAGTGATGGTACTTTTAAAGTCCTTTCCAATTCTGAAAATTGGTTAGTGTTTGATTGAATGAAATTATGAACTGCTTGACCAATAAAACCTCTCATTAGAATTGGTAACCATTTATCAGCAAAAGAATTAACAGGTGTTTTGTAAAGCTTAAATAATACTTGTGCTATACAACTAGATGTTAAATCATATGCATTAATATTTTTTGCAAACTTCAAATGATAATCTCTATTCTTCGTTTCACTATATTGGTGTAATTCATCTAAAAACAAATTCAAATCAAACGGTTTGCTTTGTTCAATTTTGCTTTGACAATTATTATTACAACCAATTAAATTTAAAACACTGCTGAAATTGTCCAAAAAACCCCCTTTTACTTTGCAATGTGAAAAGTTAATTTTTAATTTAGTATTTTTATATTAATCAGGTAAAAAAATTGTCTAGTTTACCTCTGATCAATAAGCGTATTGAAGTTACAAAAACCTTGTCTGCTTTAACTGACTGTTAATCCTTACTTTTTTGCAATGTTTGTCTTGCAAGTGCTCTCGCTTGTTTGCCATATTTAATATTTAATTTATCTTTAATATCAAAATATTTTTTTCGAGTTCGATCATATTTTTTTGCTAAAGGATCATTTTTTTCTTTTGCTATTTTAACAGCCAGTTTACCTATAAGAAGTTTCAATTTTGATTGTTTTGTGATTCGCTTTATAGAAGTTGTTTTTAATGACATTTTTAAAAAATTCTCCTTTTTTAACTTAAATTCTTTTTAAAATTCGAGATATTAAATTTTTTCTTCATAGTATTATTTTTTTCAACTATCCCTTCTTCTTGCTTGACTTCTAACAAAGTTACATTCGGTTGTTGTATGTTTTCTTTTTCAGATTCAAACTTACAACTTTCAACAGAAATAGGCTCAATAATTTTAACCTTACTTTTCCAAGGTGTAAAAATCGAGTTAGAAACTTTTACCCAGAGCTTAGTTTCTGTTAATGTAGTTTTTTTAAAATAATCTCCAATTGGAGGGATTACAATTTCAGATATTAATTTTCCATCATCTTTCTTATCTTTACCTTTAATTTGTAAACTAATATTTTCGTTTATTTTAATCGTTAAAAAAGATGATGGAATAGATTCTGAACCTGTCACAATATTTTCAAATTTTAACTTTGTAGGTTTTCCAACATCTATTTCTAAAACTGGTTTATTCATTAAAAATCTCCTCAAACGTAGAAACCCCGACTCTATCCGTAAGGTTTGTTAATTAATTTTGACTTAACTGTGATGTTTTCTTTTAAATCACACAACACTTCAATATTTTGTTTAGTTAGTAATTTCGACCGAACAGTGATTATTTCTGCACCTCCACCTACTCCTCCACCTATTTTAACAATATTTTGTGATGTTTTTTTCTTATTTAAATATAATTTCTTAACAAGATAATGTTTTTTATTTGAATGTTGATGGTAATAGTATAAAAATTTTATATTTGCTTCGAAATCAAAATCACTTATTTTATTAAAATTAAAATAAAATTCATTATTCTTTTTTAATAAATTATAATCATCTAAATAAATATTAAGTGTATGTGATGCTGTTCCAGAATCTATTAAAATAAAAGTATCATTTTTTACAACAATAAATGACCATTCAATATCATTAATCGGATTATTAGTTTCTTTATCATAAAATTCAAAAAGAAAATCTGAAGTTACTATTTTTGTAAACAGACCAAAACTCGATTCGTTTACTTTTTCTTCAGATATTTTAGTGTACAACTCTAAAGTTTTAAGCTTAGAATCACTAACATCTGTATATAAACCAAAATAACTTAATCTAGTTGCATTTATATTCGTATAATAACCAAAATTCTGTTGTTCAAATGATATTATATTCGAATATAAACCAATACTGCTGGATTTTTTGTTTAATATTTTCGAATATAAACCAATATCGCTGGATTTAGATACTTTTATATTTGAATAAAAAGACAATATCGAACGGTTTATTTCAATTATATTCGAATATAAACCAATATTGCTGGATTTTTTGTTTAATATTTTCGAATATAAACCAATATCACTAGATTTAGATACTTTTATATTTGAATAAAAAGACAATGTTGAACGGTTTATTTCAATTATATTCGAATATAAACCAATATTATATAGACTTTTTCTAAGTTTTTTTATATTTGAATATAACCCAACATTATCATCTGTTTGTCTATTTGATACGTTCGAAAATAATCCTAATAACGGTTTTTTAATATCAACAATATTCGAAAATAATCCAATAACATTTGATCGTCTGTTCGATATATTCGAATATAATCCAACTGACTGATATTGTCTTTCAACAATATTCGAA
>Ga0190303_1000583_pt1 | contig 15153 bp, 13 predicted proteins | sample 48700701_MG_FD_161672 | JGI IMG/M metagenome (GOLD analysis project Ga0190303, IMG submission 161672) | Hydrothermal vent sediment bacterial communities from Southern Trench, Guaymas Basin, Mexico - 4870-07-0-1_MG | ecosystem: Environmental > Aquatic > Marine > Hydrothermal vents > Sediment ...
TGTGGTACACACGAAGGTGTTGAAGTATCTGATATCGTAGTAGGTAATGAGATGATCGAGCCATTGGCAGATCGTATCTATGGTAGAGTATTGGCTGAAGATATTATCGATCCTATTACTTCCGAAGTACTTGTATCTGAAGGTACCATGATCGATGAAGAGACTGCTTCAAGAGTTCAGGATGCAGGTGTGAGATCTGTAACGATGAGAGCACCATCGTCTTGTAAAGCACCTAAAGGTATTTGTGCAAAATGTTATGGTCTGAATATGGCAGATAACAGGATCGTTAAACGTGGAGAAGCTGTAGGTGTTATTGCAGCACAATCAATTGGTGAACCGGGAACACAACTTACGCTTCGAACATTCCACACGGGTGGTACGGCGACTGCTGGTAAAGAAGAGCGTTCTGTTGTTGCAACCAAAGAAGGTTTTGTAAGATATTACAATCTTTCAGTATTCCGTAACAGAGATGGTAACCTTATAGTTGCAAATAGAAGAAATGCAGGTGTCCTGCTTGTTGAACCAAAGATCAAAGCAGTAACTTCCGGAAAAGTTTCTGTAGTTGTGACACATGATGAAATTGTTGTTTCTGTTGTTACTAAAGGTAAAGATGAAGTGAAATACAACCTCAGAAAATCTGATGTTGCCAAGTCAAATGAGCTTGCAGGTGTTGCAGGTAAAATTGAGGGTAAACTTTTCTTACCGCTTAATGATGGAGATAAAGTAGAAGAAGGTGACTCTATTGTTGAAGTGATCAACGAAGGTTGGTCTGTCCCAAGTCGTATTCCTTTCGCATCTGAACTCAAAGTTGAGGATGGTGCACCTGTGACTCAGGAAGTGAAGGCAGACTCTAGAGGTACGGTGAAGTTCTTCTTGCTTAAAGGTGATTACCTTGAAGCACACAATACGGTGAAATCTGGTGACAAAGTAGTTGAAAAAGGTCTCTTTGCGGTGATCGTTGATGAAAACAACAGAGAGGCGGCAAGACACTATATCTCTAGAGGTTCAGTGGTTCAATTGGATAACGATGCGGTAGTAGAAAGAGATGATACTATTTCTGCACCTGAAAGCTCAACGCAAGTTGTTATTGCAGAGTGGGACCCATATTCAGAGCCTATTATTGCAGAGCAAAAAGGTACACTTAAATTTGAAGACATTATTCCTGGTGTCACTGTAGTTGAACAGTTTGATGAAGTAACAGGAGACACAAGACTTGAGTTGAACGAATATATCCCTGCTGCATATAAGCCGGCGATCATTCTTGCAACTGAATCTGGTGAAATTATTCGTTATCAACTTGATCCTAAAACGATTCTATTTGTCAAAGATGGTGAAGAGGTAAGTATTGCAGATATTTTGGCAAAAACACCTAAAGCTGCGATCAAATCAAAAGATATTACCGGGGGTCTTCCAAGAGTTTCTGAACTCTTTGAAGCGAGACGTCCAAAAGATATTGCTCTTATTGCACAGATCGATGGGATAGTAAGCTTTGGTAAACCACTGCGTGGTAAAGAGAGACTTATCGTTTCAGGAGATAATGGTCAAATGACTGAACAGTTCATCGATAAAAACAAAGTCGCACTTGTAAATACCGGTGAATATGTTCATGCCGGTGAAAAATTGACTGACGGTATTGTTTCAAGTCATGATATTCTTGCTGCTCTTGGCGAAAAAGCATTGTATGAATACATCGTAGCAGAAGTACAAATGGTTTACCGTAGACAAGGGGTTAACATTTCAGATAAACACATTGAAATTGTTACTTCTCAAATGATGAGACAGGTCAAAGTAGTTGAAAGCGGCGACTCTAAATTTATTGCCGGAGATATTGTATCTAAACGAAAATTCCAGGAAGAGAATACATCTGTTCTTGCTCTTAGCGGTGAACCAGCAATTGCTGAGCCAATGCTGGTAGGTATTACCCGCTCAGCTGTTGGAGCAGACAGTATAATCTCCGCTGCATCATTCCAGGATACTACAAAAGTACTTACTTCTGCTTCTATAGCAGGTACAGTAGATATGCTTGAAGATCTTAAAGAGAATGTTGTTATTGGTCGTCTTATCCCGGTTGGTACTGGTATGATCGACAATGATGATATTAAACTTACTTCTGAGTAATATACTTAATATGTAGGGTCGGTTCACCGACCTTAAAATATTTTATTTTTGAATAAACCTTTCAAATATCTAGTGGTCGGTGAACCGACCCTACGGTATATAAAACCTCCTATAAGAAAAACCAAAGAAATTTTCGATATAATATGCCTCCAAAAATCTGCGCGATTAAATCAGATAAAAGTGCTTGTGTAGCGTTTTTATGTGGTGTAAGAACCCAGATTCAAGAGACATTGATCTCAATTCAAACTAACCAGAAAGGAAACGATTTGCCTACAATTAACCAATTGATTCGTAAAGAACGTAAAAAGCAAGTGAAAAAATCAAAATCACCTGCACTCGTAAAATGTCCTCAAAGAAGAGGCGTATGTACTAGAGTATATACAACAACTCCAAAGAAACCTAACTCGGCACTTAGAAAAGTTGCTAAAGTAAGATTGACAAGTGGATTTGAAGTAATCTCATACATCGGTGGTGAGGGTCACAACCTTCAAGAACACTCTATCGTACTAGTACGTGGGGGAAGAATTAAAGATTTACCTGGTGTGAAGTATCACATCGTTCGTGGTGCACTCGATGCGTCAGGAGTAAATGGTAGAACTGTTGCACGTTCTAAATATGGTACTAAAAAACCAAAAAAATAGTAACCTAAAAAATAATTAATTTTATTTAAGAGTTGTAAAATAATAGTTTAGTCTGGGAACAGGCTTCAAGCAGGTATTGTCATTTAGTCTATATATTAGACTTACCTTAGGGGACAAGACTTGAGTAAATTTTAAACAATTGAAGGAATCTCATATGAGAAGAAGAAAAGCTCCCGTTAGACCGGTATTGCCAGATCCAGTACACGGTTCTAAAGTATTAACAAAATTCATCAACGCTATTATGCTTGGTGGTAAAAAAAGCACTGCGCAAAAAGTTATGTACTCTGCGTTAGAAAGAATTGAATCAAAATCTGGTGAAAAAGGTATTGAAGTTTTCAACAAAGCAATGGAAAACGTTAAACCTGTAATGGAAGTAAAATCTAGAAGAGTAGGTGGTGCAACATACCAAGTACCTATCGAAGTAAGACCTGTAAGACAACAATCACTGGGAATCAGATGGATCGTTGATGCAGCGAGAAAAAGAAATGAAAGAACTATGATGGAGCGTTTGTCTAATGAACTTATGGACGCTGCAACTGAGAAAGGTTCTGCTTTCAAAAAGAAAGAAGATACGTATAAAATGGCTGAAGCGAATAAAGCATTTGCTCACTATAGATGGTAAGGAAGTAAAGTTATGGCAAGAACGCACAAACTTGAAGACGTAAGAAACATCGGTATCGCTGCTCACATTGATGCAGGTAAAACAACAACAACTGAAAGAATCCTTTTCTATACAGGTGTTGAACACAAAATAGGTGAAGTACATGATGGTGCTGCAACTATGGACTGGATGGAGCAAGAGCAGGAAAGAGGTATTACTATTACTTCTGCTGCTACTACTTGTGAGTGGGAAAAGAAACAGATTAATATCATAGATACTCCGGGTCACGTTGACTTTACTATTGAAGTTGAACGTTCTATGAGAGTACTTGACGGTGCTGTTTCGGTATTCTGTGCAGTTGGTGGGGTTCAACCACAATCTGAAACAGTATGGAGACAAAGAAACCGTTACGGTGTACCTTCAATTGTATTTGTAAACAAATATGACAGAACTGGTTCTGACTTTTACGAAGTTGAAAGACAAATTCGTGACAGACTAAAAGGTAACCCGGTTCCTATTCAACTGCCAATCGGTGCTGAAGAGAACTTCCAAGGTGTTGTAGACCTTGTTAAAATGAAAGCGATCGTTTGGGATCAAGATGCTGCTATGGGTTCTAACTACCACGTAGAAGAGATTTCAGAAGAGATGATGGAATTGGCTGAAGAGTACCGTGAAAAAATGATCGAGAGCATCGCTGAAGTTGATGGTCAAGAAGAACTTATGGAAAAATTCCTTGAAGGTGAAGAGATTTCTGAAGAAGAGATCAAAGCTGGAATTAAAGCAGCAACTATTGGTATGCATATTGTTCCAATGACTGTTGGTACAGCATTTAAAAACAAAGGTGTTCAAACTCTACTTGACGCTGTTGTTGACTACCTTCCATCTCCAGTTGAATCAGCTGCCATTAAAGGTACGATGATGGATGATGAAGATAAAGAAGTGGTAGTTGAATCTACTGATGAGGGTGCATTTGCATCATTGGCATTTAAAATTATGACAGATCCATTTGTTGGTCAGTTGACATTTATTCGTGTATACCGAGGTTCTTTAGAGTCAGGTTCTTACGTACATAACTCAACTAAAGATAAAAAAGAGAGAATTGGTAGAATCATGAAAATGCATGCTATCAAAAGAGAAGAAGTTTCTAAAATTTATGCTGGTGAGATCGGTGCGGTTGTTGGACTTAAATCTACAACTACCGGTGATACACTCTGTGATGCTTCAGATAAAGTTGTACTTGAAAGAATGGATTTCCCGGATCCTGTTATCTCTGTTGCGGTTGAGCCTAAAACAAAAGCTGACCAGGAAAAAATGGGTGTTGCACTTTCTAAACTAGCTGCCGAAGATCCATCTTTCCGTGTTTCTTCAGATGAAGAGACAGGTCAGACTATTATTTCAGGAATGGGTGAACTTCACCTGGAAATTCTTGTTGATAGAATGAAAAGAGAATTTAAAGTTGAAGCTGAAGTTGGAGCTCCACAAGTTTCTTACCGTGAGACTATTAAAGATTCTGTTGACCAAGAGTACAAATATGCTAAGCAATCAGGTGGTAGAGGACAATTTGGACATGTATATCTTAAAATTGAGCCACAAGAACCAGGGTTTGGTTATGAGTTTGTAGATGCCGTTAAAGGTGGGGTAATTCCAAAAGAATTCATCAAACCTATTGATAAAGGTATTCAAGAAGCAATGGCTAGAGGTATCCAAGCAGGTTATCCTGTAGAGGACTTGAAGGTTACTGTATATGATGGTTCTTACCATGATGTCGATTCATCTGAAATGGCATTTAAACTTGCTGCATCAATGGGTTTAAGAGAGGGTTGTAGAAAAGCTAATCCTATCATCCTTGAGCCTATGATGAAAGTTGAAGTTGAAACTCCAGAAGATTACATGGGTGACGTTATTGGTGATATTGCCAAAAGACGTGGTCAAGTATCAGGAATGGATGACAGAGCTGGAAACAAGATCGTTGATGCATTCGTTCCACTTTCTGAAATGTTCGGATACTCAACAGACCTACGTTCTATGAGTCAAGGTCGTGCAACATACTCTATGGAATTTGATCACTATGAGGAAGTTCCACAGAATGTAGCCAAAGAAATCATCGAAAAGCGTAACAGCTAAGACGGGTTTCTTTACTATATCTTCGACTAAACGGGCTTTGTTCCGTTTGGTCACTTACTATCAGTAAGCTCTCGCTCTACACAAAACCCATTTAGCCAAATCTACAGCAAATTAACTCCGAAATTTTTTATTACGAAATAAAATATTATTCTAAGACAATTAAATTGTTTTATAACAGTATTTCCAAAGGAATAAAAATGAAATTCATCATAGATCTCATAGAAGACATCAGAGAACAAATCAACAACGCAGAAGCCTACACCCTTACAGCAGGTCTGTTAAAAGAAGATCCAAATGATATAAATAAACTCATCTATGCAGGAGAAGCACCCCTCAATACTTGGCATAAAGATAAAATAACAAAACAACTTATCTTTGAAATAGACGCCAGTGATACCAAGATCACCATAGGAGAGCTTATCCCACCTCTTTTGATAGCTGATATGGACAGCATGATGTTCGAGCTTAGAATGAATGTAAATGCACAGTACTCTGATATGGAAATTGTCGGATTTGGAAAAAATGATGAAGAGAAAAAATATATCTTGTTTATCAAGATATAAAATCTGAGCAATTAGCTCAAATTTTGAGGTTTTTGTTCCAAGAGTATCCAATTCATACTGATCTTATTTTCTTTACAGAAATAAGCCAATTTTTCATAGGGGATCTTTTTTCGTCTTTTGATCACTGCATAATATTGCGGATCAAGTTTTAGTGCATCTGCAATATCTCTATCTAATATTTTTTCTTGTTTTGTTTGAATAATAAGAAATTTTTTAATGCGCTGCATGACTTCCTGAAAATCTATCATTGGTATCCTTAGTACTTTATATAAGGGAATAATAATAGATTTTTACAGAAGAGGTTAAAACTATGTCAAATTGACATATTTTTAGTTATTTTCACTGTTTATTTCAATAACAGTATGTACATTTCCTCTAGGGTTAAAGTCTGCTATGAGTTTCATGTATTTTGGTTCCAGTCTGCTATAGAGGGCATCATAAATTTCATTTGCAGAGTTCTCATGCGAGACATGTCTGTACATGAACGAGTTAATGTACATCTTGATCGCTTTTAACTCTATGACTTTTTTATTTGGCATATAAGAGAGTTTCAGTGTTGCAAAGTCTGGATAACCTGAACGTGGGCAGAGGCACATGAACTCCGGTAGTTCTATATTGATCATATAGTTTTTTTCATGTTCATTTGGCCAGAAATTCTCTTCTGAATTAATATCAAATTCCTGTATCTCTTTTTCACCGTATTTCATTTGTATCCTTTAGTTATAAGTCTCTATAAGTATCTGCTCAGATATAGGTTTGGCGATACCAAATCCTTGCAGATAATCAATTCCAAGTTCTTTTAATTTATTTTTTTGTGACTCATTGTCTACCCATTTTGCAACAGTGATAATATTCAGATCTTTTGACATTTTAACCATAGAGCTGAACATTGCATAAGTATTGGCATCATTCAGTTTTGTGACATAGTCTCTGTCGAACTGGACAAGGTCAAAATTAAAATTCTTCATGTATTCCATAGAAGCATTCGAAGAACCGAAGTTGTCTATTGCAATACGTATACCTCTGGCTCTGAACTTATTGAGTGTTTTGAGATAACCGCTGAGATCATGGTGTGTTTTTCGTTCATAAAGTTCTATGATCAGACGGGAAGGCTTAATTTTACTCTTTTCCAAATAGGTAAAAAATTTCTCTTGAAAATTTTCATCTCTTAGTGAAAACGGTGAAAGATTAAATGAGAATGAGATACTTTCATCTATAAGAGGAAGGATGTCTACAATATGTTGCAATAATGCCAGATCATAATCTCTACCCAAACCTAAACGATTCATAATTGGAAGATAGACCCTGGGTAAAATATTCCCCATATGATAAGATTTCAATTTAACTGAAATTTCATAAATATCTATTGTGTTATTTTTAATGTTTAACAGTGGTCTGTAAGATAAAAGAAGGTTTTTTTCTTGTAAAGATCTTATAATGCATGATTCTGTGTCTGATATCTCTTTGGCATCTTGGATAACACTGGATTTTTTATATTTGGAATTAGTTATGTATTGTGTTGAGATCAGATCTTTTAAATGCACAATATTTTTTTCCAACTCTTTACCTGTATTTGTAATAACTGCAAAGTTGTAATTCAGTTCTATATCATTTATCATTTTATTGTTTGTTATGAAGTTTTCAAAGATCGTTTGTATATCCTCACTGTTCTTATCGATGGCGATGAGAAATTCAGCCCCGTAACGTCTTGCGATCAGTGATTTGTCCAATCCTAATTTAGTCAGTTCCTGATTTAATTTATGAGTGATGTTGTACAGTAGTAGATCAACATCATCAGTACTGTAGTTTTCACTAATAGTGGATAGATTTTCTACTATTAGCAGAACAATTGTTTTTGGTTTGTATGTCTGCAGTTGTTTAATGAAAGATTTTTCATTATATCCTTGCGTTGTCTGATCTATAAGTGTCTCTTTGGCACTTAGTTCCATTAAGAAATAGATAAAATAAACGGTAATAAAAAAAATAGCACCTATTAAAAAACTATTTTCCAGAGAGAACTCCAGAGTATTATCTCTTAAAAAGGTGCTGTAAAGAACCAGGGAGACAAGGAGAATAACAGGGATACCTGCTCTTAGGGCAAGTTTAAATCTACGTTCTCTCTCTTGCCGTTCTGATAGAAGCATTATACATCCAAGTGTTTTACATCTTTAGCATGGCTTTCAATGTAGTTTCTTCTTGGTTCAACTTCATCACCCATAAATAGTGTAAATGTATCACTTGCCTCTTCTACATCATCGATCTTAACTTGTAAAAGTCTTCTGTTCTCAGGTGTCATTGTTGTTTCCCAAAGTTGTTCAGGGTTCATTTCACCAAGACCTTTGTAGCGTTGAATATAAGCACCTTTTTTTGCAGAGGCTTCTACTTCATCAAAAATAGCTAAAAGATCTTTCTCTTTAAATTCATCGGTAATATGATCCTGTATCTTTTGGTGTATATGGATCGCTTCATTGTAGTGAGGGTTGGTGAAAAGTACTTCATCTATAATTAGCTCTTCAAGACCGTCATTTGTTTGTACAAAATAGTGTAGTTTATCTTCCGTGACTGTTTTGTTAAGAATGTTATATCCCATTGTAGCAATGAATTTTTCTATGGTTTTTGCCAACTCTTTATTTGATGTACCTATCACATCAGGATTTTCTATCATATAGCGAAGTGCTTCGGGGAGTGCAAAACGTTTTTCGATCTCTCTTAGTGTCATTTTATAATAGGCTACAAGTTTGAAAAGATCTACAAGGTCAGCTTCTCCCATAGTCTCACTCTCTACCACAGAGATACCGTTTTCAATAAGGAAATCATTGAGTGATTTATCGTCTTTCAGATAAGTTTCATTTTTCCCTTTTTTGTAACGGTAAAGTGGTGGTTGAGCAAGATAGAGGTATCCTTTTTCTATCACCGGCTGTAAGAATCTGAAGAAGAAGGTCATCAGCAGTGTTTGAATGTGTGATCCATCAACATCAGCATCGGTCATGATGATGATCTTGTGATATCTTAATTTCTCTTCATTGAATTCTTCACCTATACCACAACCCAGTGCTGTGATCATATTTTTAATTTCATCAGATTTCAGGATCTTCTCTAAACGTGCTTTTTCAACGTTAAGGATCTTACCTTTGAGTGGTAAAATAGCCTGAAATACTCTATCCCGTCCCTGTTTAGCAGAACCGCCTGCAGAATCCCCTTCCACCAGATAGATCTCTGAAATTTCAGGGTCTTTACTTTGACAGTCAGCCAATTTACCAGGCAGTGTTCCGATACTCATGGAGTCTTTACGTTTTACCAGGTCTTTTGCTCTTTTTGCAGCATCTCTACCACGTGCTGCAAGTAAAACCTGTGCCATGATCGCTTTGGCTTCCAGTGGGTTTTCTTCCAAGTATTTATTGAAATTTTCAGAGAAGAATTTTTGTACAAGTGGACGAACATAGGAGGAACCAAGCTTTCCTTTTGTCTGACCCTCAAACTGTGGTTCAGGTACACGCACAGAAACAATGGCGATCAGACCTTCTTTACAGTCATCACCGGTAATTTTGGTATTTTTCTCTTTGGCATTGGCATTTTTAGAGATATAGGAGGACATAGAACGTGTGAGTCCTGCTCTAAAACCTGCTTCATGCGTACCGCCGTCTGCTGTTTTAATGTTGTTGACAAAAGAGAGTGATTTTTCTGAGTCTGCATCACAATACATAATGGCAATGTCTATCTCAATGTCATCTGCGCTGCCTTGAAAAAACTGTGCTGTAGAGAGGGGTTCTTTGCTATTCATATCTTCAACAAATTGTTTGATACCACCTTCAAAGTGGAACAGTTCTTTTGTTCCGTCTCTCTCATCTTTAAAATCAATAGTGATCTTCGGGTTCAAGTAAGCAAGCTCTTTGAACCTCTTCATCAAGATCTCTTTTTGGAAAGTAGTCCCTTCTGTAAAGATCGTGTCATCAGCCCAGAACTCTATCTTGGTACCTTTTTTACGAGAATTACCTGTTTCAACTAAGGGTTCTTGTGGGATACCTGCTTTAAAGTCCTGTTCGTAGGTATGTCCATCACGATTGATCGTGAGATGCAGATCTTTGGAGAGGGCATTTACAACAGAGACGCCAACTCCGTGAAGACCACCGGAAACTTTGTAAGTGTCTTTGTCAAATTTACCACCGGCATGGAGTACTGTCAGTACAACCGTGGCCGCAGATATTTTTTCAGTAGGGTGCTCAGCAACAGGGATACCACGACCGTTATCTTCAATGATCGCTGATCCTGCTTTGGTAAGTGTAACTTTGATAGTATCACAATAGCCTGCCATTGCTTCATCGATAGAGTTGTCCACAACTTCATACACCAGGTGGTGAAGTCCTCTTGTTGAGGTATCACCGATGTACATACCTGGTCTTTTTCTTACCGCTTCAAGTCCTTTGAGGACTTTAATGTTACTAGCTCCATATTCTGCCATATTGAGACTCCCTTGAAATAGCTTATAATTGTATATATTTTATCGAAATAAACTTAGGAAAAGGGACGTTAAATGCCGTTGTTACGGAATTTAACGTCTTTTGTAGAAGAGTTTAATTTATTTTCTCTTAGTTTAGTATTGTGGCGTTGTTTCTCCTCATACTTTTCTAGAAAAGTATGCAAAAGTCGTCACTGCTCTCAAATCGCTTCGCTTTCAAGGGTGTTCGCAGTGACAGTGCACGCTTTGCGTGATTAAAATCTAATTGCTTACGCGTAGGGTGCGTAATTACGTACCATTAATAATACTTGCATACAAGAAAAAATGCGCCGGAAGGCTTGAGGTATATGATTATAAAAGCATCCCATTCTGTTGCTTCTTGGTACTAACAATATCAATATCATTAGGATCAATAAACTGTTCACGTTCATAAGCATCCAAAGCATATCTCCCTATCATAGCTGCATTATCAGAGCAATATTCCAATGGTGCAACATGTAAATTTTTCTCAAATTCAGAGCAGAGTTTTTCATATGCATTCCGTATGTATCTGTTTGCAGAGGCTCCCCCGACAATGGCAAAATCTTTAATGCCTTCTTTTGCAAATATTTTTTTACTTTTTTGCAGTAGATGCAGTTTCACTGCTTTTTGGAAGCAAGCAGAAAGGTCTGCTTTGTCCTGTTCTGTCATCTCAGATGACCCACCAAGCCTTTCTACCACCAAACGAACAGCATTCTTCAGGCCTGAGAGAGAAAAGGCAATAAGAGGGGAATTTCGTAAAGGTACAGGAAGATTGAAACGATCTTCATCTCCTTTGCGTGCCAGTTGCTCTATAAGTGGACCACCGGGGTAGCCCAGACCCATCATTTTTGCAGTTTTATCAAAGCTTTCACCCACAGAGTCATCCATAGATGTAGCAAGAATTTCCATATGCTCAAAACTTTCTACCCGTATGACCTGTGTATGACCGCCTGAGATCAACAGTACCAAAAGAGGAAAGATCGTTTCTTTTTCAATAAAAAGTGAATAAATATGCCCTTTAAGGTGGTGAACCGGAATAAGAGGGATATCCTTCATGGTAGCCAGAGTTTTTGCCATGGCAATACCTTCAAGGAGTGTTACGCCCAGTCCTGGCTGATTAGTTACTGCTACTGCTTTGAGTGTATTGAAATAGGGTTTTGTCTCTTTCAATATTTCAGGCAAAGCCACTGCATGAAGTCTTGAGGCAAGTTCCGGCACGACACCACCGTAACAAGAGTGTTCTTCTTCCTGAGAGATCTTTTTATGATAGAGGAGTTTTTTTGTTGCTATTTCTGTGATGGCTATGGAGCTGTCGTCACAGCTTGATTCAATGCTGAGGATCACTGGAAGTTCCATTCTTTTGTAGGGGTAATCCCTTGTGGTTGCCCATCAACTTGCATATAATTGAATTTATTTAGCATCTTTAGCTGTTGGGTACCCACGAGGGGCACCCCTACAGAAGTCTTTATCATTTTTTCTCCATCACAAGTTCTTCTATCAATTTCCATTTGCCATATCCAGAATCTGCATTGATATGCCCCGCATCTTTGATGATAGTCAAAGGAATACCATAGTGTGATGCGATTTCTTTTGCTTCATCCATCTTCACCCATGGATCCGTATCGGAGACGATCATCTGTATTTTTTTAGCATGAATGTTTTGAGGTAATTTACAAGGGAAAAATGTTTTGATGGTTGATTCCGTGGTATCAAGACTTGGAGGTGAAACCATAAAGAGTCTCTGGACAGTTTCAATATCTTCCTGGCAAAGCCAAAACCAAAGAGTATTAGCCAAAGAGTGGCAGACTACGGTATCGGGTTTAAACTCTTCAAGTAATGCTTTCACTTGTTTTACCCATCTGTTTTTAGAAGGAAAATGACAATTGTCAAGCAAAGGAAACGAAACAGTTCCATAGTTTCTGGCTATCTCAGCTGCAAGTTCTGCCTGCCAGTGAGGAGCATCAGATCCTCCCCAACCGTGTAAAATAAGGGTCTTATGCATGTATATATCCGTAGGGTGTTGTGTCCTCACAACACCTTTTATGGTTTTGGCTTATTGGTGTTGTCAGGACACAACACCCTACAGGAAAATTATGTATTAACATATTTTCTTACCTCTGTATCAATCTCAATAATCTCTTCAATATTTTTTGCTTTGACATCTTCAAATTTTTGATAGGCATTCAATACTATTTCTGACATTCCAAAAAAAGAACATTCTTCTTTTTGAAAAGCTTCAATAGCTACCTCATTGGCAGCATTAACGACAACACCTAAATGAGGGTTCTTTAAAATATGATCTTTAATGTTCCAGATAGGGTAACGTTTGGCCTCTATAGGTAAAAACTCTAAAGCACCAATACTGAGTAGATCAGTGGGTGGAAGTATTTCATCTGTGATTTCTCCTCTGAGAGCAAAAGCAATAGGAAGTTTCATGTCAACTCCGGCAAAGTGTGCAGTGGTTGAACCGTCTTTAAATTCTGCCAAGGCATGTATAATAGATTTTTTTTCTATTACAGCATCAATGTTGGAGGTATTAAAAAGCCATTTAGCCTCAAGAAGTTCAAACAGTTTGTTGGTCATAGTAGCTGAATCTATGGTTATTTTGTTGCCCATAGACCAGTTAGGATGTTTAAGTGCATCTGAGAAAGTAGCATCTTTCATTTTGTCCAGTTCCCAGTCCCGAAAAGCACCGCCGCTTGCAGTAATGTAAAGTTTTGAGACAGGACGCTTATTTAGAAGGTACCAAAGTCCGAAATGTTCAGAATCAATAGGTGTAATGAGTGACATATCTATGAATTCACCTGCAACAACTAAGGATTCTTTATTTGCAAGAGCAACTCTTTTTCCTAGAGAGGTAGCTTTTAGTGTGGGAGCAAGTCCGGCATATCCGACCAGAGCATTTACTATAGTGTGACTCTCTGATTCTTCTATGAGTTTAAGAATACCCTCATTGCCACAGAGTACATTTGTGTGATTAACTTTGTGCTTGTCTGCTGTATTTGCAATGGCCACAACTTTTGGATTATGCTCTTTGATCTGCTCATTGAGAAGGTCAATATTGTTTCCTGCTACAAGTGCTTCTATTTCAATATCATATCTCTTGGCAACGATGAGAGTATTGACTCCTATAGAACCGGTAGAACCTAAAAGAACAATGCTATTCATAAATTATAAAAATACTCTCAGTGCAATTATCATCATTGGAGCACCAAACAGATAACCGTCTATTCTGTCAAGAATACCGCCATGACCCGGTAACAGATCTCCAGAATCTTTTACGCCTGCTTCACGCTTTAAATAGGACTCGAACAGATCACCAAATATTGAAGCCAGTGAAGTGACAAAAGTTGCAATAAGTGCAATCCAGAAAGGTACAATATAAAGACCGGCATAAGTACCAAATATTGTAGCAATGATCACACCACCTATGACACCTTCGATCGTTTTATTGGGTGAAGTATCTGAAAATTTTGTTTTACCTATGGCTTTACCTGTAAAAAATGCTCCAATATCAGTAAGTGCTACAGTGACTAAAAGCCAAAACATCGCTTGTATGCCAAAGTCTTGATATAAGATCAGGAAAAAGAGTATACCACTTACAGGGTAGAGAAAGGGAAGCAACAGCCTCTGATCAAAATTGTGAAAATAGGCAAGAGAAGCTCCAAAGATGATCGCAATTAAGAAAAAAAGATCATCAGGATTAGGATAAAAGTATGCTGTACCCCATAAGAACATTGCCCAAAAATATGCTGAAGGACCAACAAGTTTAAAAAGTTTCATCGCTTCATAAAAAGCAAACATATAAATTACACCTAGAAATACCCACATTACAAAGAAACTGTCTATCCAGCCGATAAATCCGACAAGAGCGAGTAATCCAATCCCTGTAAGCCAACGTTCTGTATGGTCTGTAAATATTTTTGTCATTATTATTTCCTAGTGATTTTCATTAAAGGATTATTATACCACGCTTTGAGTTATACTCTGATTTTAGACGCTTTAGATATAATTCTTCATAATCAAATATCATAAATTATTACAAGGAAGAATGATGAAAAAATTATTATTTATTACATTGTTATTGCCTTTTTTGCTCCAAGCCAACAATACCTGTCTTTCCTGTCATAAAGGTATAGAAGATATCCGTGATCCTAATTCTAAAATGATGAAAGAAATTTTTAAAGTGGCAGATAAAGCAGGGGTTGCAAAAAATGACTGTGTCGTCTGTCATGGAGGAGATCCTGAAGCAACGAAAAAAGAGGAAGCACACTCTGGGACATTGGAGTATTTTAAAACAAATAAAGGTCCAAAAGCTTTTTACCCTGCACCGGGAAGTCCATGGATCAACGAGCATACCTGTGGCATGTGTCACCCTAAACAGATAAAATCCCAATGGAACAATCTGATGGCAACAGAAGCAGGAAAGATCCATGGAGCACTATGGGGGTTTGGGGCAAAAGACGGGTATGACCATAATCATAGTAACTTTGGAAATAAAGATATACATCAGCGTATAGGTACAAAAGTGTATGATAAATATATGCAAGAGTTAAGAGTTACAGAACCTCAAGGTTTTCCAAAAGAGATGCATGAACTCCCACCTGCGCCTACAGCAGATGAAATAGA
>Ga0190303_1000585_pt1 | contig 15112 bp, 10 predicted proteins | sample 48700701_MG_FD_161672 | JGI IMG/M metagenome (GOLD analysis project Ga0190303, IMG submission 161672) | Hydrothermal vent sediment bacterial communities from Southern Trench, Guaymas Basin, Mexico - 4870-07-0-1_MG | ecosystem: Environmental > Aquatic > Marine > Hydrothermal vents > Sediment ...
ACGTTCAGATGGATGTTACGCTGATAGCCCCGATTGCAATGGAAGAGGGGCTGCGTTTCGCTATTAGAGAAGGTGGCCGCACAGTCGGTGCGGGTGTTGTCAGCAAGATCATCGAGTAGCAAGTTTTGGCGGTTAAGTCGTGAGTACAACTTAACCGCTTTCATGCGTTTATAGGCCAGTGGCTCAATTGGCAGAGCAGCGGTCTCCAAAACCGCAGGTTGGGGGTTCGATTCCCTCCTGGCCTGCCAGATTTTCTGCAAAGGATCTGGCATTTTTTCTGTGATCAGAAAAGTAAAAGGTACACCCTGACATGAACGCAAAGGCATCTCCGACAACTTCCGGTCTTGATATCCTGAAGTGGTTAATTGTTACTGTGCTGGTTCTGGCTGGCGTGTTTGGCAATGCCCATTATTCAGAAGAGTCTCTACTCTATCGTATTATTGCACTGTTGGTTCTGGCAGGTATTGCCGGATTTGCAGCCTTTCAGACCGAGAAAGGAAGAAATTTTTGGGCGCTATTAAAAGAAGCGCGTATTGAAATACGTAAAGTAGTTTGGCCAACACAGGCAGAGACACGGCAGACAACATTGATCGTTCTTGCGGTTGTGCTTGTTGTTGCGATTTTGCTTTGGGGGTTGGATTCACTGCTCAGCTTCTCGGTATCTGAGCTAATAGGTTAGAGGAATAGTCTGGTGGCAAAACGTTGGTATGTAATTCATGCATACTCTGGATACGAGAAAAAAGTAATGGCGGCCCTGCAGGAGCGAATTAAGCTCCATGCTATGGAAGATCTATTTGGTGACATTTTAGTGCCTACCGAAGAAGTGGTAGAGATGAGAGCTGGGCAGAAACGCAAAAGTGAGCGTAAATTTTATCCGGGCTATGTTCTGATCAATATGGAGATGAATGATGAGAGTTGGCACCTGGTAAAATCCACCCCTCGCGTTATGGGCTTTATTGGTGGTACTGCTGACAAACCCGCAGCGATCACCGAAAAAGAAGCTGATGCAATTTTGCTGCGGGTTCAGGAGGGCGTTGAACAGCCCCGGCCTAAAACACTGTTTGAACCTGGCGAGATGGTTCGTGTGACCGATGGGCCCTTTAATGATTTTACGGGTGTAGTAGAGGAAGTTAACTACGCTAAAAACAGACTTCATGTTGCAGTGACAATTTTTGGTCGCTCAACACCTGTTGAACTTGACTTTGGTCAGGTAGAAAAAGGCTAGGGGATATATTGGGGTGGCCTGCGGATCAAACCGCGCACCTGCCACTAGTAAAATGTAACTGGGGAGCTAGAACGCCCGAAAAGGCTAGTACAGCGTTAATACCCGAAGGAGATTGCAATGGCAAAGAAGATTCAAGCTTATATTAAACTGCAGGTTGCGGCCGGTAAGGCCAACCCAAGTCCACCGGTAGGGCCGGCGTTAGGTCAGCATGGTGTTAATATCATGGAGTTTTGCAAGGCTTTTAATGCCCAGACACAAAGTGTCGAAGCGGGCTTGCCTCTGCCTGTAGTTATTACTGTATATGCTGATCGCAGTTTTACCTTTATCACCAAAACCCCGCCTGCAGCGATACTTTTGAAGAAGGCTGCAGGTCTCAAAAGCGGCAGTGGTCGTCCAAATACCGAGAAGGTTGGGACGGTGACTCGTGCACAACTGGAAGAAATTGCAACCACAAAAATGCCTGATTTAACCGCGGCGGATATGGATGCAGCGGTTCGCACCATTGCCGGCAGCGCTCGTAGTATGGGCCTGGAAACGGAGGGTGTTGTCTGATGGCGAAGCTAAGCAAGAGATTTAAAGCGATCCAGGAAAAAATTGAGATAGGTAAGGTTTACTCCTGTACTGACGCGATCCAGCTTCTGGCAGAGCTTTCCACAGTAAAGTTTTCAGAATCACTCGATGTGGCGATTAACCTGGGTGTTGATGTGCGCAAATCCGATCAAGTGGTTCGCGGCTCGACAGTGCTCCCCAACGGTACCGGTAAGGATGTAAGAGTAGCCGTCTTCACACAGGGTGCAAATGCCGAAAAGGCTACGGCTGCTGGTGCAGACCTGGTTGGCATGGAAGATCTTGCTGAACAGGTAAAAGCAGGTAATATGGATTTTGATGTAGTGATCGCTACTCCCGATGCCATGCGCGTTGTAGGTACCTTAGGACAGATTTTAGGGCCACGCGGCCTGATGCCTAACCCAAAAGTCGGCACAGTCACGCCGGATGTAGAGACCGCTGTCAAAAATGCAAAAGGTGGCCAGGTGCGTTTTCGTACCGACAAGGCGGGTATCATTCACTGCTCTATTGGCAAGGTTGATTTTGCAGCGGAGGCGGTCAAGCAGAATTTGGAAGCACTGATTGTAGATCTGAAAAAACTCAAACCTGCCAGTGCAAAAGGCCATTATCTCAAGCGTGTTTCATTGTCAACGACTATGGGCCCCGGGTTGCTGGTAGATACGGGCTCTCTGGATATCTAAACGATCAACTGGCCCGGCTGACTATTCTTCTCAGGAAGAGCGAGATGCTAAGCAGGCCACTCTGGCGGAGGTAAAATTCCGTCAAATAGAACTTTGGGGTCGCAGCTTACAAGCGGTGGCTATCAAAGACCGCAGGTGCAAACAGCTACCCAGGTAGCTGTTTGCTTAATTGAACGGCCTGCGCAGATGGTGAGAGAATAGGCTTCGGCAGATTCTCCCCAGTGAACGCCCGGGTCCAGTTTGTTAAAGTCTATTTTTTGACAGACGAGACCGCGGGATAACTTGGCAGTTGGGATCCCCCCCAACAAATATAGGGAGTAAACGAGTGGCATTAAGACTCGAAGGCAAAAAAGCAATTGTTGCTGATGTCAACGAAGCTGCTGGTAACGCTCTTGCCGCTGTGTTGGCCGATTATCATGGCCTCTCAGTTGAGCAGATGACTGACCTGCGCAAGCAGGCACGTGAAAGTGGTGTTTATCTGCGCGTCGTGCGCAATACACTGCTTAAGCGTGCTGTCGAGGGTACCGAATATGAGTGCATTCAATCTGAACTCACAGGACCTACCCTTCTGGCGTTTTCTCAGGAAGACCCAGGCTCAGCAGCACGCTTGATCAAGGAGTTCGCCAAAGAAAATGACCAGTTAACGGTCAAGGCGTTATCCGTAGGTGGTAAATTACTGGCAGCAAATCAAATTGATGCGCTGGCTAAATTGCCAACCAAGGATCAAGCAATTTCTATGCTGATGAGCGTTATGCAGGCACCAGTTGGCAAGCTGGCGCGTACCCTTAACGAAGTGCCCGGTAAGTTGGTTCGTACCGTTGCAGCAGTTCGTGATCAGAAACAAGAGGCAGCCTGATCTAAATAGACCAGGCTGTTTGAATTAATAAAATTTAAAGGAGATGGGAGTCATGGCTCTGTCTAAAGATGATATTTTAACCGCGATCGCTGAAATGAGCGTCATGGAAGTAGTTGAACTGATTGAAGCGATGGAAGAGAAATTTGGTGTTTCAGCTGCGGCAGCAGTTGCGGCAGCCCCAGCAGCAGGCGGCGGTGAAGCCGCTGCAGAAGCTGAGCAAACCGAGTTTGATGTTATTCTGACCTCTGTTGGAGAGAAGAAAATTAATGTGATCAAGGCCGTTCGCGCCATCACAGGTCTTGGCTTAAAAGAAGCTAAAGGCGTGGTTGACGGTGCTCCCTCGCCAATTAAAGAGGGTGCAAGCAAGGACGAGGCTGAAGCGGTTAAGGCTCAGCTTGAAGAGGCTGGAGCCAGTGTAGAGCTCAAGTAGTAGCTTGACAGTTATTGCTTTACACATAAAACGGCTGGTAGCGTATTTGCGCTGCCAGCCTTTTGCTGTTGTATAAAACAGCAAAATTCTGCGTTCAGACAGAATAAAGATTACCCTGAGGTAATCGAGCCAAAAATAAACTTTTGGCCCACCCTTGTAAAGAGGGTCTCAGGATCGCTTGTGATAATATCGAGGAACACTGATGGCTTACTCGTATACAGAGAAAAAACGTCTACGTAAAGATTTTGGGAAATTACCGTCGGTGCAGGATATACCCTTCCTGCTGGCAATCCAGCTGGACTCTTATCGGGAGTTTCTGCAGTCTGACAACACATCGAATGCCAGCAAGGATAAGGGATTGCAAGCTGCATTCCAATCTGTTTTTCCAATCACAAGCTATTCCGGCAATGCAGCGCTTGAGTACGTTTCTTACAGCTTGGGTCAACCGATTTTTGATGTCAAAGAGTGCCAGTTAAGGGGTGTGACCTATGCCGCTCCATTGCGGGTTAAAGTTCGCCTGGTGATCTATGATCGAGAATCTTCCAGTAAATCTGTAAAGGATATCAAAGAGCAGGAAGTATACATGGGAGAGATGCCTCTCATGACAAAGAACGGTACCTTTGTGGTTAATGGTACCGAGAGGGTGGTGGTTTCCCAGCTGCACCGTTCACCAGGTGTGTTTTTTGAGCATGACAAGGGCAAAACCCACTCATCAGGAAAGCTGCTATATTCGGCACGGATCATCCCCTATCGTGGTTCCTGGCTTGATTTTGAATTTGATCCAAAAGACTGCGTATTTGTTCGAATAGACCGTCGCCGCAAACTTCCTGCAACTATTTTGCTGCGAGCGCTGGGCTATACCTCTGAACAAATCCTGGAAATGTTTTTCACTTCTAACGTCTTTCATTACACTAAGTCTGGATACAAACTTACGCTTGAGGCTGCCAGGTTGCGTGGTGAAACAGCAACCTTTGACATTAAGGATGGCAAGGGCAATGTTATAGTCGAGGAGGGGCGCCGGATTACTGCGCGCCATATTCGCCAGATTGAACAAGCTAAAACCAAAAAACTCGAAGTACCCCGTGAATACCTGTTTGATAAAGTTGTTGCCATGGACATGGTGCATCCTGATTCCGGGGAAATTATCTGTGAGTGTAATACTGCAATTACTGAAGAGCTACTGACTACGCTTGAAGAGGCAGGTATTACCAAGATTGAAACTCTTTACACCAATGATCTTGATTGTGGTGCTTTTATCTCTGATACGTTGCGTATTGACGCATCAAGGAGTCCGCTAGAGGCCTTGGTCGAAATTTATAGAATGATGCGCCCTGGCGAGCCTCCTACCAAAGAGTCGGCCGAAAATCTATTTCATAATCTTTTCTTCGCTTCCGAGCGCTATGACCTGTCTGCGGTTGGGCGAATGAAAATGAATCGCCGTATCGGTAGAGACGCTGAAACTGGCCCTGGTATTCTCTATGATGGGCATTACCTGAGTGGGCGTTCTGAAGATGTGGCCAAGAAATTGGTCGAACAGGAGGGGCAGTGGTCCGACATTATTGATGTGATGAAAACCCTGCTTGCCATCCGTAATGGTAATGGTACGGTGGATGATATCGATCACTTGGGCAACCGGCGAGTGCGCTCGGTCGGAGAGATGGCTGAGAACCAGTTCCGTGTTGGTTTAGTCAGAGTTGAGCGTGCTGTTCGAGAGCGCCTAAGTATGGCTGAGTCTGAAGGGTTGATGCCTCAGGACCTGATTAATGCCAAGCCTGTTGCCGCTGCAGTTAAGGAGTTTTTTGGTTCCAGTCAGTTATCTCAGTTTATGGATCAGAATAATCCTTTGTCAGAAGTAACCCACAAGCGCCGAATATCTGCCCTGGGCCCAGGGGGGTTGACTCGAGAGCGTGCTGGCTTTGAAGTACGGGACGTGCATCCAACTCACTATGGACGGGTGTGTCCTATTGAGACGCCAGAAGGGCCGAATATTGGTTTGATTAACTCCCTGGCAACCTTTGCCAGAACCAACCACTATGGATTCCTGGAAACTCCTTACCGAAAGGTGGTGAATGGCAAGGTTACCAGTGATATTGAGTATGTGACGGCCATTGACGAAAGTGCATATGTGATTGCGCAGGCTAGTGCGACAGTTAACAGCAAAGGCATGTTAACGGATGAGCTGGTCCAGGTTCGCCATCAGAATGAATTTGCTCTTAAAGCCCCGGAAGTGGTTAATTTGATGGACGTCTCTCCGCGCCAGATTGTGTCGGTAGCGGCATCATTGATCCCATTTCTCGAACATGATGATGCGAACCGTGCGTTGATGGGTTCCAATATGCAGCGCCAGGCTGTACCGACTTTGAGAGCGGACACGCCACTGGTGGGAACCGGGATGGAGCTTTTTGTGGCACGTGACTCCGGAGTCTGCGTGGTTGCCACGCGTGGCGGTGTTATTAATAGTGTTGATGCGGGAAAAATAGTTGTACGCGTCAGCGACGAGGAGACAGAAGCTGGGGCTGAGGCGGGTGTAGATATCTACAACCTGACAAAATACACGCGATCCAACCAAAATACCTGTATCAATCAACGCCCCGTTGTTCGTCAGGGCGATGTGATTGCCCAGGGTGATATTTTGGCAGATGGCCCCTCTGTTGATACTGGAGAGCTGGCATTGGGGCAAAATATGCGTATCGCCTTTATGCCCTGGAATGGTTATAACTTTGAAGATTCTATCCTGATCTCCGAGAGAGTTGCCGAGGAGGATCGTTTTACCACTATCCATATTCAGGAATTGACCTGCGTTGCACGCGATACAAAGCTGGGTCCCGAGGAGATCTCTTCAGATATCCCTAATATTGGTGAAACTGCGTTATCCAAGCTGGATGAATCGGGTATCGTCTATATAGGCGCAGAGGTTAATCCGGGCGATATTCTGGTGGGCAAGGTGACACCAAAAGGTGAAACTCAACTGACTCCGGAAGAGAAACTGCTTAGAGCAATATTTGGCGAAAAGGCATCGGATGTAAAAGATACGTCACTGCGTTGTAAAACAGGTATGTCCGGTACTATTATCGATGTACAGGTCTTTACTCGCGACGGGATTCCCAAAGACGCACGAGCCATAGCCATTGAAAAAAGCATGCTCAAGGATTATCGCCAGGACCTCAATGAAGAGTATCGTATTATCGAAGCCGCTATCCTTAGCCGCCTCGGGCAGATGCTGCAGGGTATAGTTGTAGAGGGCGCGCCAGGATTAAACCGGGGTGACCCACTGACAGAGAAATACCTGAATGAGCTGGCGGTCGAAGACTGGTTTAAAATTCGCGTGGCCGATGAGAAACTGTCTCAGCAACTTGAGATGACTGAGAGCCTTCTGGCTGATCGTCGCGAAGAGCTTGATGAAAAGTTCTCAAATAAAAAACGAAGGCTCCAATCCGGTGATGATTTAGCGCCAGGCGTTCTGAAAATTGTAAAGGTTTACCTGGCAACCAAGCGTCGCATCCAGTCGGGTGATAAAATGGCGGGGCGTCATGGTAATAAGGGTGTGATCTCTGCGATTAAACCGGTCGAGGATATGCCCTATGACATTAACGGAAATCCTGTTGATATCGTACTGAACCCGTTAGGCGTGCCTTCTCGAATGAACGTAGGACAGGTTCTGGAAGTTCATTTGGGGCTTGCGGCCAAGGGGCTGGGCGATAAAATCGACGCCATGCTCAAAGCCAATGAGCAGGTTGCAGAGGTGCGCAAGTTCCTCGACAAGATCTATAACGGGCTGGGTGGTAAGCAGGAAAATCTTAAGGAGTTCAGTGACCAGGAGATCTTTAATTTGGCCCACAATTTGCGAAAGGGTGTGCCTATGGCAACCCCCGCATTTGATGGTGCCCATGAAACTGAGATCAAGGCGATGCTTGAGCTGGCGGGTATGCCGACGAGTGGGCAGATTGAGCTGTATGATGGTCGTACTGGTGACCTGTTTGATCGCAAGGTGACGGTTGGTTATATGTATATGCTGAAACTGAATCACCTGGTTGACGATAAGATGCACGCCCGTTCAACCGGATCCTATAGTCTGGTTACCCAGCAGCCACTTGGGGGTAAGGCGCAATTTGGTGGTCAGCGCTTTGGTGAGATGGAGGTATGGGCGCTGGAGGCTTATGGTGCAGCCTATACGCTGCAAGAGATGCTTACTGTTAAGTCTGATGATGTTAACGGGCGGACCCGAATGTATAAGAATATTGTTGATGGTGATTATCGTATGGAGCCTGGCATGCCAGAGTCCTTCAATGTGCTGGTCAAGGAGATCAGGTCGTTGGGGATCGATATGGAGCTAGAGGGTGATTGACGGCCGGGATAATTTAGTAAAGCTGTTAAAAATTTGTTCTGACATGAACTCCTGTTGGAGAAGAGGCTGATGAAAGATTTATTAAATCTGTTGAGAGCGCAAGCACATGATCAAGACTTTGAGGCCATTCGTATTGGTTTGGCATCTCCTGATCTGATCCGATCCTGGTCCTTTGGTGAAGTTAGAAAGCCAGAGACCATCAACTACCGAACTTTTAAACCAGAACGTGATGGGCTGTTCTGCGCCAAGATCTTTGGCCCTGTTAAAGATTACGAATGTCTGTGCGGCAAGTATAAAAGACTTAAGCATCGCGGTGTCATTTGTGAGAAGTGTGGGGTTGAGGTAGCACTGGCCAAGGTGCGCCGGGAGCGTATGGGCCACATTGAGCTGGCTAGTCCGGTAGCCCATATCTGGTTCCTCAAGTCACTACCATCACGTATCGGTTTGTTACTCGATATGACTCTGCGTGATATCGAACGTGTGCTCTACTTTGAATCGTTTATCGTAATTGACCCGGGTATGACGACCCTTGAGCAGGGACAGATATTAAACGATGAGCAATATTTTGAGGCTTTAGAAGAGTTTGGTGATGACTTTGTCGCCAAGATGGGCGCAGAAGCTGTTCAGGATCTGATGAAAAATCTGGATCTTACAGGGCAGATTAAAGAGATTCGAGAGGAGATGCCCAGCATCAACTCAGAAACAAAGTTGCGCAAATTATCCAAACGGCTCAAATTGATGGAAGCGTTCGCCTCATCGGGTAACAAGCCCGAGTGGATGATCATGGATGTGTTGCCTATTTTGCCACCCGATCTGCGACCACTGGTCCCGCTTGATGGCGGCCGTTTTGCCACCTCGGATCTAAACGATCTGTATCGGAGAGTGATCAACCGCAATAATCGCCTCAAACGTCTGCTGGAACTGAGTGCCCCGGATATTATCGTACGCAATGAAAAGCGTATGCTTCAGGAATCTGCTGATGCTTTGCTGGATAACGGACGTCGTGGCAGAGCCATTACGGGTTCCAATAAGCGTCCACTGAAATCTCTGGCTGATATGATCAAAGGCAAGCAGGGTCGGTTCCGCCAGAACCTGCTCGGTAAGCGGGTTGACTATTCAGGCCGTTCGGTCATTGTGGTAGGCCCGCAATTAAAGCTGCATCAGTGTGGCTTACCGAAAAAAATGGCGTTGGAACTATTTAAGCCCTTCATCTTTGGTAAGTTGGAGTTACGAGGCCTGGCGACCACCATCAAGGCCGCTAAGAAAATGGTTGAACGTGAAACTCCGGAAGTTTGGGATATCCTTGCCGAAGTCATACGTGAGCATCCAGTGTTGCTAAACCGTGCACCCACTCTGCACAGGTTGGGCATACAGGCTTTTGAACCTGAGCTGATTGAGGGTAAGGCGATACAGCTCCACCCACTGGTTTGCGCTGCTTTTAACGCAGATTTCGACGGTGACCAGATGGCTGTGCACCTGCCTTTGACTATTGAGGCACAGATGGAAGCCCGGGCGTTGATGATGTCCACCAACAATATCCTGTCACCAGCTAATGGCGAACCGATTATTGTGCCCTCCCAGGACGTCGTGCTGGGTCTTTACTACCTGACCCGGGAGCGGATTAATGCCAAGGGTGAAGGTATGATTTTTGCTGATGTTCAGGAGATGGAGCGAGCCTATGGCGCAGGTCATGTTGATCTGCAGGCCAAAATAAAGGTGCGCCTGCAGGAATCTGTCTTTAACGAAAGCGGTGGGCTTGAGAAAAACAGAACAATTTTTGATACCACGGTTGGGCGAGCAATCCTGTACAAAATTCTACCACCGGGTTTGCCCTTTGCGCTGGCTAACCAGGTGATGGCAAAAAAAGCTATCTCCCAGCTGATTAATACCTGCTATCGTGATGTGGGAATGAAAGAGACTGTGATTTTTGCTGATCAGTTAATGTATACCGGGTTCCATTTTGCCACCATATCCGGGGCTTCCATTGGTGTAGATGATTTTGTGATTCCTGATGAAAAAGCGGGAATCATCGCGGCTGCAGAAGCAGAGGTTAAGGAGATTGAATCCCAATTCGCCACTGGGCTAGTTACCCAGGGTGAAAAATACAATAAGGTAGTGGATATTTGGTCTCGTTCCAACGAGCTGGTTGCCAGTGCAATGATGGATACGCTGGGTAGCGAAAAGGTAATTGATCGCGAGGGTAATGAGGTCGACCAGTTATCCTTCAATTCAGTTTATATGATGGCAGACTCCGGTGCACGGGGTTCACCAGCCCAAATTCGTCAGCTGGCGGGTATGCGTGGTTTGATGGCCAAGCCGGACGGGTCGATTATTGAAACTCCAATTACGGCCAATTTTCGTGAAGGCCTATCGGTGTTGCAGTACTTCATTTCAACGCACGGTGCGCGAAAAGGGCTGGCCGATACCGCACTCAAGACTGCAAACTCCGGTTATCTCACGCGCAGATTAGTCGATGTTTCTCAGGATCTGGTGGTTACTGATGTGGATTGTGGCACTCAGGACGGCCTGTTGATGCAGCCCTTGATTGAGGGTGGTGAAGTTGTTGTACCTCTGGGACATCGGGTCCTGGGTCGTGTTACGGCCCAGGATATCACTACGCCGGGGCGTGATGATGAGGTATTAATTCCCGCAGGTACATTGATCGATGAAGGCACAGTTCAGCTGATCGACGAAAACAGTGTTGATGAAATTCATGTGCGTTCACCCATCAGTTGTAAAATCCGGTTCGGTATCTGTACTAAGTGTTATGGTCGTGACCTTGGGCGTGGGCATCTGGTTAATGTTGGAGAAGCGGTCGGTGTGATTGCCGCGCAATCCATTGGAGAGCCTGGTACCCAGCTGACAATGCGAACCTTCCACATCGGTGGTGCAGCATCCAGCTCTTCTACTGTGGATCATGTCCAGATCAAGCACGGCGGTACAGTACGGTTACACAATATGAAATTTATTGTCCGCAAAGGGGGCGATTTGGTTGCGGTATCGCGCTCTGGCTCACTAGCGATCGCAGATGAGCACGGTAGAGAGCGTGAGCGTTACAAAATCCCATACGGTACGCTGATGTCGATTAAAGAGGGGAGTAAGGTTAAGGCCGGTCAGGTCGTGGCGACCTGGGATCCTCATACGCACCCGATTGTCACTGAAGTGGCTGGGCAGGTAACCTTCCATGGCATGGAAGATGGTATATCGGTCAAACATCAGTCTGATGAGCTGACAGGGCTTTCCAATATTGAGGTGATTGACCCTAAGGATCGACCTGCAGCGGGTAAGGATTTAAGGCCAATGGTCAAATTGGTGGATAAAAAAGGCAAGCCTCTGAATTTGGCTGGAACTGAAGTGCCAGCACAATACATGCTGCCTGCCAATGCCCTGATTAATATTGAGGATGGCGCCGAGGTGGCTGTGGGTGATATTATTGCCCGTATTCCTCAAGAAAGTTCAAAAACCCGTGATATTACGGGTGGTCTGCCTCGTGTGGCTGATCTGTTTGAAGCACGCAAGCCCAAGGAACCAGGAATTCTTGCAGAAATTAGTGGTACGGTGAGTTTCGGCAAGGAAACTAAGGGTAAAAAACGCCTGGTAATAACCCCTTTTGATGGCAGCGATCATTATGAGGTGCTGATTCCAAAATGGCGGGTGATGAATGTATTCGAGGGTGAAAATGTCGAAAAGGGGGAGGTTGTTTCTGATGGCCCTCCGGATCTACAGGATATTTTACGTTTGAAAGGCGTTAGTGCGCTGGCAGAATACATCGTGGATGAGATCCAGGAAGTTTATCGTCTGCAGGGTGTTGTTATTAACGATAAACATATTGAGATTATTGTGCGTCAGATGCTGCGTAAAGTGGAGGTATCTGACTCCGGAGATACCAATTTGATCAAGGGTGATCAGGTTGAGCTCAATGCGGCACTTGAAGCCAACGAGAAAGCAGAGCGTGATGGCCTTCACCCGGCGCACTATGACCGATTATTACTGGGTATAACCAAGGCGTCCCTTGCCACTGAATCTTTTGTTTCTGCGGCCTCTTTCCAGGAAACCACTCGAGTTTTAACTGAAGCTGCGGTGACTGGCAAGAAAGATTTTCTGCGTGGTTTGAAGGAGAATGTGGTTGTAGGCAGGCTGATCCCGGCGGGTACCGGCTTGACCTACCATGCTGAACGAAAGCGTAAACGTCTGGCGGAAGCGGCAGTTCGTGACGGTGTATCAACAGTTTCTGCGGATGAAATAGAGCAGGCGTTGACTGAAGCACTCAACGAGCCAGGTTCCTCGTAAGGCAATATCGCTTGACTCGCGGATGCGAGGTCTTTAGAATCTCGCATCCTTTACATTGTGGCAGATACACTGCTACCGTTTTATTTAACTAGTGGAGCTTTTTAATGGCAACGATCAATCAATTGGTCCGTAAGCCGCGTAAGAAAAGAGTAGCGAAAAGCGATGTGCCTGCACTCCAGTCCTGCCCGCAGCGACGAGGTGTCTGTACGCGTGTTTATACCACTACTCCAAAAAAACCGAACTCAGCTTTGCGCAAAGTGTGTCGTGTGCGCCTGACCAATGGATATGAGGTCACCTCATATATTGGCGGCGAAGGACATAACCTGCAGGAGCACTCGGTTATTCTTATACGTGGTGGACGGGTAAAAGACCTGCCTGGTGTACGCTACCATACAGTAAGAGGTTGTCTGGATACTGCGGGCGTGAACGACCGCAAACAGGCGCGTTCAAAGTACGGAACAAAGCGACCAAAATCCTAGTGTATTGGTTCTTTTGCGATCGGAGTCGCTATTTTCCGGTTGTGGTCGTACAGTAAGGCCAGATCACCCTGCTGATTTTTGCAGATGTCAATTCTGGATAATCCTGAATCTAAGGTGAAAATTTATGCCAAGAAGAAGAGTTATAGCTAAAAGAGAGGTGCTGCCAGACCCCAAATTCGGCAGCAAAGTACTAGCCAAGTTTATCAACCATGTGATGATTAGCGGCAAAAAATCTGTTGCTGAACGTATTGTCTATGGTGCTCTGAGCACAGTTCAGGAGCGTACGGGTGTTGCTGACCCCATCGAGACTTTTGAGAAAGCACTCGAAACAATTCAGCCAATGGTTGAGGTGAAATCTCGTCGTGTTGGTGGAGCGACTTACCAGGTGCCTGTAGAGGTCAGATATTCAAGACAGGCCGCGCTTGCAATGCGCTGGTTGGTTGAAGCAGCGCGTAAACGTGGTGAGAAATCCATGGCTCTGCGTCTAGCTGGTGAGATAGTTGACGCAGCGGGCGGAAAGGGTGCAGCGGTCAAGAAGCGCGAAGATGTGCATCGTATGGCAGAGGCCAACAAGGCTTTCTCGCACTATCGTTTTTAATTAGAATCAAATCTAGAGGATACAGTTGTGGCACGTTCAACGCCGATTAGCCGTTACCGCAATATTGGTATTTGTGCGCATGTAGATGCGGGCAAAACGACAACTACAGAGCGAGTACTGTTCTATACAGGCCTTTCCCACAAAATTGGTGAGGTCCACGATGGAGCTGCTACCATGGACTGGATGGAGCAGGAGCAGGAGCGTGGCATTACAATTACATCTGCTGCAACTACCTGTTTTTGGCAAGGGATGCAGGCTCAGTTTCCTGAACATCGGGTCAATATTATTGATACGCCGGGACACGTTGACTTTACCATTGAGGTTGAGCGTTCTTTGCGGGTACTGGATGGTGCGGTCGTGGTTCTTTGCGGTTCCTCCGGGGTGCAGCCCCAGACCGAGACAGTCTGGCGCCAGGCGAACCGTTATGAAGTCCCGCGCATGGTATTTGTTAACAAGATGGATCGGGCTGGAGCTAGTTTTGAAATGGTTGTTAGTCAATTAAAGGATCGGTTGGGCGCCAATCCTGTGCCCCTGCAGATGACCATTGGTGCAGAGGAGGAGTTCAAGGGAGTTGTGGATCTGGTTAAGATGAAAGCCATTATTTGGAATGAGGCTGACCAGGGAATGACTTTTGAATACCAAGAGATTCCTGCCGACCTTCTATCTCTGTGCGAAGAGATGCGAGAGAATTTGATCGAGGCAGCTGCTGAAGCGTCAGATGAGCTGATGGAAAAATATCTTGAGGAAGGTGAGCTTTCTGAAGAGGAGATCAAGCAGGGTATTCGCCAGCGAACACTGGCTAATGAGATAGTGCCTGTTATTGGCGGGTCAGCCTTTAAAAATAAGGGCGTTCAAGCGATGCTTGATGCGGTTATTGAATATCTTCCCTCACCTACAGAGGTGAAGGCAATTGAGGGTATTCTTGATGATGAGACGATGGGTGTTCGAGCTGCGGATGATGATGCACCCTTTGCGGCGCTAGCCTTTAAGATTGCAACTGACCCGTTTGTTGGAACCCTGACCTTTTTTAGGGTTTACTCTGGCCGCTTAGGTTCTGGTGATACTGTTTATAATCCTGTCAAGTTCAAGAAGGAGCGTGTCGGGCGTATGGTCCAGATGCACTCCAAAGACCGGAAAGAGATTAAAGAGGTTTTGGCGGGCGATATCGCTGCAGCGATCGGCCTTAAGGATGTTACTACAGGCGACACCCTTTGTGCACTTGATGAAATTATTACTCTGGAGCGAATGGAGTTCCCTGAGCCGGTAATCTCCGTTGCTGTAGAACCAAAGACAAAGGCTGATCAGGAAAAAATGGGCATCGCCCTTGGTAAGCTGGCTCAGGAGGATCCCTCGTTCAGAGTTAAGACTGACCAGGAGACCGGTCAGACCATTATCTCTGGTATGGGTGAGTTGCATCTAGATATCATTGTTGACCGTATGAGGCGCGAGTTTAACGTTGAGGCCAATGTCGGCAAGCCTCAGGTGGCTTACCGCGAAGCTATTCGCAATACCTGTGATATTGAAGGTAAGTTCGTCCGTCAGTCAGGTGGTCGTGGTCAGTATGGTCACGTCTGGATTAAATTTGAGCCTGCTGAAAATCGCTCTGAAGAAAAACTAGAGTTTGTCAATCAGATCGTTGGTG
>Ga0190303_1000586_pt1 | contig 15082 bp, 14 predicted proteins | sample 48700701_MG_FD_161672 | JGI IMG/M metagenome (GOLD analysis project Ga0190303, IMG submission 161672) | Hydrothermal vent sediment bacterial communities from Southern Trench, Guaymas Basin, Mexico - 4870-07-0-1_MG | ecosystem: Environmental > Aquatic > Marine > Hydrothermal vents > Sediment ...
TGATTTTATAAATAGTATTGTAGAAAGTTGTAATGAGCAAATAAATTCTTCTGACAGACCTATGGAAGGAGCTGAAATTAAGGTAGAATACAACGAAAATTATTATTATCCCACTAAAATAAAATGCATAGGTTATTACAATGAAAGTTTATTAGGCGGGTTAAGTGTAGGAATAACCATTAGTGATTTTGAAATTATTTTAAACCTGTAGCCATATTTCAGGACTAAACATTATGATAAACCACTCGAATATTAACATCCAAGAAATGAAATCCGCTATACGTAGAACATATGGTTTACCAAACCAAATTAGAATTGAAAATATCAAAAAACCTATTCCAAAAGACAATGAGGTTTTAATTAAAGTGTGCGCTACTACGGTCAACCGAACAGATTGTGCAAACCTCACAGCCAAACCATTTATTATGAGATTTGTTTTAGGGTTATTTAAACCAAGGAAAATAGTATTAGGGACAGATTTTGCAGGTGAAGTAATATCATTCGGGAAAAATATCAAATCATTTAGGATTGGAGATAAAGTATTTGGTTTTAATGACATGGGTTCAGAATCACAAGCTGAATATATAACAAAAGTAGACAAGAATCTATTTCCTATTCCTAAAAACATAAATTATAAGCAAGCCGCTGCAAGTTTGGAAGGAGCTCATTATGCATATACTTTTATTCATAAAGTTAACATCCAATCCGGGCAAAAAATTTTAATTAATGGAGCAACAGCAACAGGTGGAATTGGTTCTGCTCTCTTGCAATTTGTCAGACAATATGATGTCCAAATTACAGCGACGTGTAATACAAAAAACGTCAAATTAATTAAATCTTTAGGTGCTGATAAAATTTATGACTACACCAAGGAAGATTTTACAGAAGATAAAGGTAAATATGACTTTATCTTTGATGCTGTTGGAAAAAGCACCTTTGGAAAATGCAAACCTATATTAAAAGGAAACGGCATTTATATATCTTCAGAGTTGGGACCATATTCTCAAAATCTACTTTATTCAATCATAACTCCAATTATAAAAAATAAAAAAGTAATCTTCCCTGTACCATTTAGCACTCAAAAAACTATACCATATATTATGGAGCTTTTGAAAAAAGAAAAATTTAAACCAGTTATAGACCGAGAATATTCATTAGAAGAAATAAACGTGGCTTACGAATATGTAATACGTGGAGAAAAAGTAGGAAATGTAATTGTTAAAATATAAAATAACGAAAGTACTACACCCTGTATAGTTCATTGCTTCTGAATTTCCTGTTTTTCATAATCGAATTAACTAGTAGATTAATTTCCAACTCAATGGACTTGTGGCTGATAGTTTAGATATGTTGGCTGACTCTTTTGTATACGGAATTCGTCTTTTAGCAGTTGAAGGAACATTAATTAATTAGAAAGAAAAAAATTAATAGATAAAAAACAATGCACAAAAAACATGGCTGAACTATGTTGATTAGAATATACCTAATATGATATATAAGTTCTCCGCGTAAATTTAATTTTAACCTGCTTCCTTATTTCAGGACAAAACATTGAAAAATTTGAGGTTGAATAATGATATTTATTGATTTAAATCTAAGAAATGTAAAAGGATGCCTGAATACATCCTCATTATAAATTAAAATATTTAAAAAATATTATCTTCGTTCCATTACAACCTTGAATCTAAGATGACAAAAATTAAAAAATATACTGATGTTTCTTCTTTATGGTCTGATTATAAAAATGGATTACAATTTTATATTCTAAAAAAAGTCAAAGATAAAGATATTGCTAACAACCTATCTCATGAGGTGCTGATGAAAATTTATAATTCTTGTTGTTCTAATAATGAAATTAAGAACGTACGGTCGTGGATGTTTCAAATTGCACACAATACAACCATTGATTACTTAAAGAAAGAAAATAAATTCACGAATGAGATTCCTGAAATTTTCGAGAAGGATGTAAATAATTCATATAAGGAAGCCGAAGAATTAATAAAACCTCTTATCAAACTATTACCTGAGAAGTATGCTGTTCCTCTCCAATTATCTGATATAGAAGAGATAAAACAAGTAGAAGTTTCAAAAAAAATAAATTTGAGTTTAACTGCTACAAAAAGTAGAATTCAAAGAGCTAGAAAACTATTAAAAGAAAAAATAATTGAATGCTGTAACTTAGAATTAGATAAAAAAGGTAATCTTCTTTCTTTAGAAATTAAACAAAGTTGCGAACCGTTGCAGAATCATTTAAAAAAAAATAAACATTAAAACTTGCGTCTTTTTTGTTTCTATTTCGTCTTGGTTGTGATTATTAATTTAAAATCTATCAAAATGGAATCAAAAAAAACTATTAAAAACTCAATATGGAATACAAATAGAAATTATAGAACGTATTCATTAAAGGGAACATCATGCAGATCAACTTCTAAAAGTATTTTTGGGGCACGTCGCAGATATTGTTAAGAGTATATCTTTCATCAGATAATTATTTGAAAAACTTCAGAACTTGGAAGTTTTTTTGTTTTAAAAAATTTTATTCAAAAATTTTGCATCTTTTTAATAAGTAATTAGTCTTGGTTAAAAATATAAAACAATATTAAAATGAAAAAAAATTCAAAAAACAACATTAGAGAATCTGTTATGGTAAACTATAGAAAAGTAGCCTTAAAAAATGATTATAGTGAAAATAATAAATCGGATTGTTGCAGCAGTCCTGAAAATAATTTAGCTAATATTTCTGAGGTTTTAGGGTATTCTAGTTCAGAATATACAGATGTTCCAGAAGGTTCAAACTTAGGTATTGGTTGTGGTAATCCACAAGCAATTGCTTCACTTAAAAAAGGTGAAATTGTTTTAGATTTGGGTAGTGGCGCTGGATTTGATTGCTTTTTAGCCTCTAAGAGTGTCGGTGAAAAAGGAAAAGTTATAGGAGTTGATATGACCGCAGAAATGATTTCAAAAGCCAGAAAAAATGTAAGAAAAGGAGGATACAGTAATACAGAGTTTCGACTAGGAGAAATAGAACATCTTCCAGTTGCAGATGCAACAATTGATGTAATTATTTCTAATTGTGTCATAAATTTATCTCCAGAGAAAGAGAAGGTATTTAATGAAGCTTTTAGAGTTTTAAAATCAGGTGGACGTCTTGCAATATCTGATATAGTTGCTACTGCGGAATTTCCAGATGAATATAAAAATGACATCTCGTTAATTTGCGGTTGCATGTCTGGGGCTTCTTCAATTGAAGTATTACAAACCTTTCTTAGAAATGCAGGATTTACAGAAATTAAAATAGAATCTAAAGATAAAAGTCGAGAATTTATAAAAGATTGGCGACCAAATTCAGGAATTGAAGATTATATAATTTCAGCAACCATTGAAGCTGTTAAAAAAAATAGTTAATTTTTTTTGTTTTAACCCAGGTTAAAACTCAGGTTATTCAGATTTAATATAAAAACAGATTTATCTAATTTATTTTATAAAGAAAATTTAGGAACCTTTTTTAGATTAATTTAATAACGTATGCTCACAAAACAGCTAAACAGAAAAATAATACAAGAAAAACTCAATAATAGAACCCGAAAAATTATTGGATATAAAATCCCTAAAGAAATAATGGATTCTAAACTGAAATTTGTAGCTTAGAATCTCAAAGAAACGTTTGTTGTGTTAGTACCTTGAATGCAGCAAATTAAGAAACTACAATTATGAAAAAAAATGAAAACACCTAAAAACATAAAATCGAATTATATTATTTCAATAATTTTAGTTCTCTCATTAATATTTATAGGTTGTAATTGCAATCCTACTTTACAATATTCTTATCATCCACCTGAATATATTAACGATGGATTTGAAGTTGGCTCCTTAGAAGATGTGAATATTGATTCCCTATTACTTAAAAAGATGATGGATAAGATAAATTGTGGTAAGTATGATGAAGTACATTCTATGATTATTTTCAAGGATAACAAACTTGTATTTGAAGAATACTTTCAAGGACACAAATACAAATGGGATGGCGCAAATTATCATGGTGAATGGATTGAGTGGGATAAATCAACTCTGCATGGTGTTAAATCTGTATCTAAAAGTATAACTTCAACATGTATTGGAATCGCCATTGATAAAGGGTTTATTGAAAGTGTTCATCAATCTATTTTTGATTATTTACCCAATCACCAACATTTGAAAATAAATGGTAAAGAAAAAATAACTATTGAGCACCTGTTAACCATGACTTCTGGTTTAGAATGGATTGAGTGGGGTGCCTCTTTAAGTAGTGAAACAAATGATATTGTTGGTATTTGGTTTCAAGATAAAGACCCAATTACATTTATTTTAGAGAAGCCATTGATAAATAATCCCGGAACTACTTTCAAATATTCAGGTGGAAATACAGTAATATTAGGTGAAATCATCAGAAATGCATCTAATATGAAACTTGATAAATTCTCAAAAGAATATTTATTTAAACCATTAGAAATTGATTCTTCCAATTGGAGTCTTGAATTTAACAATGGTATTATTGAAGCAGGTGGTGATTTAGAAATTACACCAAGAGATATGATGAAAATTGGTGTTACCTACTTAAATAATGGAATTTTTAATAATCAGCAAATTATATCTAAACAATGGATAAAAAAATGTACTACCCTATATTCTAATAACACGAATATAAATATCCCAGGTCACGCTTCGGGAAGTCATGGTTATTCGTATTCATGGTGGTTAAAATCACACAAAAAGTCAGGGAAAGAAATTAATATATACCATGCGGTAGGCTGGGGAGGGCAGGAAATTATAATACTCCCTGAATTAAATACAGTAGTTGTTTTTACGGGTGGAAATTATATTCCTAATGTGAAGGCAATTGAAATCCTTGAGAAATACATTCTACCTGCTATTAATTAGATTAAAATAATTTAAAAAAGGAAATGCAATTTAAAAATTAAAAGAATAACAAACGTACAACAATGGTTGTGCGTCATTAAAACAAAATTCTGAATTCAAAAAATCAACAAATAAAAACACCAAATAAAGATTTAAAATTTCCTCTTGAAAAATATAAAAGACTTTGCTTTCTAAAAAACATTGTGAAAAATCCAAATATAATTATTAGAGATTTCACCTATTTGAAGATTAAAAAAAATGATGTGAGGCTCGAAAAAAATTAAGGGGACGTATATTACTCCTTCCTTACCCTTTTTAAATTCAATAAATTAACAGGGTTTATACCTAAACCACTTATATTTTTTTGAGAAAAACGAACCACCTCATCATAATACAGTGGAATTACAGCAGCAGATTCCATAACCAAACTATCCATTTGTTGATATAAAATATGTCTTTTTAAATAATCTGTTGTTTCAATAGATTTTTCATACATCGCGTCAAATTCTTTAGAACTGAAATGTGTATAATTAGGTCCATTTGGTGAGAAATTTTTACTATGAAAAATAAATAGATAGTTTTCTGCATCTGGATAATCTGCCACCCAACTTCCTCTAAAAATACTCAATTTACCATTTACTTTTGTTTGCCTTAATGTAGAAGGTGGCATAACATCTATATGAACTTCCAAGCCTATTTTTTCCATTTCACGCTGAATAAATTCACATAAATCTAAATATTGACTATTGGTGCTAATTGTAATAGAGGGATTCAAATTTCCTGTTTCTTCAACATATGAATTTAATAATTCTCTTGCTTTTTCTGGCTGATACGTATACCCTTTCATTGCATTAAAAGAAGGTAAACCTTTAGGTATAAAACCGTTTACCGCAGGTGTTCCAATACCATTTCTTAAATACAAAATCATTTTTTCTCTATCAAAACCATAATTAATTGCCTGTCTTATTTTTTTAGATTGCACCTCTACTTCATCAGCATCTAAATAAACACCCAAATATTCTGTGTTTAAATAAGGGCCAAAAACCATATTAATTTTGTTTTTATAACGCGCTGTAAGCTTTCCTTCAGAAGTTAATAAATCGTCTTTATAAGATGCATCTATACTGCTCATAAAATCAATATTCCCTTGAATAAATTGCAAAAACTCACTTTGCTTATCTTGCAGAAATGTAATAGCCACAGCTTCTAAATAAGGCAAACTTTCTCCATTTTCATCAACTTCATGATAGTTCTTATTTTTACGAAAAACTAGCTTGGTATTTTCAACCCATAGTTTGAATTGAAATGGACCTGTACCAATTGGATTTGCTCTAAACGTATCTCCAAAATAATCTACTGCTTCTCTGGAAACAACAGAACAATATTTCATACTCAACAAACTTAAAAATGGTGGAAATGATTGTTTTAATTGTATTACAAAAGTACTATCGTTAGCAGCTTCAAATTTTTCTACAAATTCTAAAACCCATTTCCCCGGTGATGCTACTTTTGGATCTAACAGCCTATTAAAACTATATACAAAATCACTTGCAATAACATTCCTTGTAGAATCTTTACCAAACAACGCATTTTTATGAAATTGGATTCCTTTTCTTAAATGAAATACATATTTCTTCCCTTCATCACTAATAGTCCAAGAGTGTGCTATATCTGGACGGACTTCTAATTCATCATTTAACTGCACCAAACCATTAAATAGTTGGTTTGTAACCCAAATAGTTCTCAAATCTTTTGCAAAAGCAGGATCTAGTGTTGTTATATTCGCATGTTCATTATATCTAAAAACTTGTGAACCTCTTTTTTTTATTGCTTCGGAAGAACACGAAATCAAAAGCCCGAGGCTACAAAAAAATACTAAAAAATTATTTCTCAAAACCATAATCTCGCTCAACTTTACTTATTCTAACTTTAAACTTTTTATACCAAGTACTTCTCCCCTTTTCTCTTGCTTCAATATGATCTACATTTAATTTCCAATTTTTAATAGCTTCCAAACTATTCCAGTAACTTACTGTTATTCCAATTTCGCTTCTAGCAGCTTCAATGCCTAAAAAACCGTCTTGTTGTTGAACTAATTCAACCATTTTATTAGACATGTTTTTATAACCCTTCGCATCTTCAGCCATAATTGAAGTAAAAATTACCGCATAATAAGGTGGTTTTGGAGTATTTGCAATCATTGTTTTAAAAATAAAATTCTGTACTTTTGCATCCTATAAATATACAAGAATGAGCGCACAAAAAAAAGTCGCATTTTATACACTTGGGTGTAAACTTAATTTTTCTGAAACTTCAACTATTGCAAGGAACTTTCAAAACGAAGGTTTTGACCGTGTAGCGTTTGATGAAAAGGCTGATATTTATGTAATTAACACCTGCTCTGTAACTGATAATGCGGATAAACGTTTTAAAACAATTGTAAAATCTGCTTTAAAACAGAATGAAAATGCTTTTTTAATTGCAATTGGTTGTTATGCACAATTAAAACCAGAAGAATTAGCTGCTGTTGATGGGGTTGATATGGTGTTAGGTGCTACAGAAAAATTTAAAGTAACCGATTATATAAACGATCTTTCTAAAAATGAAATGGGCGAAGTTCACTCTTGTGAAATTGAAGAAGCCGATTTTTATGTAGGCTCCTATTCTATTGGAGACAGAACTCGTGCCTTTTTAAAAGTACAAGATGGTTGCGATTATAAATGTACGTATTGCACCATTCCTTTAGCCAGAGGTATTTCTAGAAGTGACACATTAGAGAATGTATTGAAAAACGCCAAAGAAATTTCAAAAAAAGGAATTAAAGAGATCGTATTGACAGGTGTAAATATTGGTGATTACGGAAAAGGTGAATTTGGAAATAAAAAGCACGAACACACCTTTTTTGAATTGGTACAGGCATTAGATAAAATTGAAGGAATTCACCGTTTACGAATTTCATCTATTGAACCTAATTTATTAACCAACGAGACCATTGAATTTGTATCAAAATCGAATAGTTTTGTCCCTCATTTTCACATTCCACTACAAAGCGGAAGTGATACCTTATTAAAATTAATGAAGCGTCGTTATTTACGTGAAACGTATGATAATAGAGTTACTGCAATTAAAAAAGCAATGCCAAACGCTTGTATTGGTGTTGATGTAATTATTGGTTTTTCAGGTGAAACTGATGAATTATTTTTAGAAACCTACAATTATTTAAATGAATTAGACATTTCTTATTTACACGTTTTTACTTATTCTGAAAGACCAAATACCGAAGCCGTTGAAATGGATGGTATTGTACCACAAAAAGTACGAACAAAGCGTAGTAAAATGCTAAGAGGTTTATCTGTTAAAAAACGTAGAGCTTTTTATGAAAGTCAGTTAGGAAACAATTTAACCGTACTTTTTGAAAATGAAAATAAAGAAGGGTTTATTCATGGGTTTACAGAAAATTATGTAAAAGTTAAAACGCCTTGGAATCCGGAATTGGTAAATACACTTCAACAAATAAAATTAACTGAAATTGATGAAGATGGAATTGTACGCTTTGATTGGATAAAAATTCCTACATTTATTTAACAAAATAAAATTCAATGCTTGAATTATACACCTTTGCTATTTTAATATTTACATCATTTTTCACATTGATAAATCCTTTAGGTACTATGCCTATTTTTATGTCAATGACTGCTAGTTTGAGCAAAAAAAGACGTAAGAAAACTGCAAAAAAAGCCACATTAGTAGCATTCTTTACAATTTTAGCATTTGCATTTTCTGGACAAGTTTTATTTAATTTTTTCGGAATTTCAGTAAATAGCTTTCGAATAGTTGGTGGATTTATATTTTTTATAATGGGATGGGATATGCTTCAAGCTAGGCTAGGAAGTATAAAACATTCTGGCAATGAAGATAAAATTGATGCTTATGTAGATGATATTTCAATTACACCACTAGCAATCCCAATGATTTGTGGGCCTGGAGCTATCACAAATGCTATTATTTTAATGGAAGATGCGGCTACAATTTTTCAAAAAGGTGTTTTAATTTCTGTAATAGCATTCGTATTATTTTTAACTTATTTAATATTAGTTGGCGCAAGTAAAATTACAGATAAATTGGGCGAAACTGGTAATAAAGTAATGATGCGATTAATGGGATTAATAGTTATGGTTATAGCCGTAGAGTTTTTCTTTAGCGGATTAAAACCAATCATTTTAGATATTATGAATAGTTAATGGATACTAAAACTCATATTTATTTTGTACCTGGACTCGCAGCAGGTTCAAAAATATTTGAATTTATTAAACTTTCTGAAGCCAAATTTGAACTTCATTACCTAGAATGGTTAATTCCCTTAACCGATAAAGAACCTATTGAAGGTTATGCTGAAAGAATGGCAAATTTAGTAACTGAGGAAAATCCAGTTTTAGTGGGCGTTTCTTTTGGAGGGATTATGGTTCAGGAAATGAGTAAATTTTTAAAAACTAAAAAAGTAATTATAATTTCAAGTGTTAAAACTTCTAACGAGTTACCAAAACGCTTAAAAGCGATTCAAAAAACAAAAGCTTATAAATTATTCCCCATAAAAGCAATTACTAATTTTGAGAAATTTTCAGTGTATGCATTTGGAGATTTTGCTGTAAAACGTGTGAAATTGTATAAAGAATATCTTTCCGTTAGAAATGAAACTTATTTAACCTGGGCTATTTACAATGTGCTTCATTGGAAACAACTTAATCCAATAAATAACTTAATCCATATTCATGGTGATGATGATGAAATTTTCCCTATAAAACATATTAAAAATTGTATTCCTATTGAAAAAGGAACACATGTTATGATCCTTAATAAAGCAAAATCCATTAGTAAAATTATTACGAATTCTCTTTAACTGTTAAAATAAGATTCTAATTATTTTAGATTCAAAATTAGTTGTAATTTAACCTCAACAAATACTTTATATTATGAACAAATCAATAAAAATTTTAGGCCTAATTGCCATAATAATGATAAGTTCATTATTAATTTTCGCAACTAAAACCACAAGCGAAAAAGACATTAATAACAACAACGATAGTGATAAAAACACTAGTGAATCGTATCAAATTAAAGCGTTAAAAATCCCTACTGAACTAAAATTTGCAGGTGAACATGTACCTACAGAAAAAGCAGATATTAAAGAACGAATAGATAGAGAATTATTGGTAAACACCTATTGGCAATCTAATGGGTTGCTTCTATTTAAAAGAACACATAAATATTTTCCTATTATAGAACCTATTTTAGAAAAAAATGGAATTCCTAATGATTTCAAATATTTAGCGGTTATTGAAAGTGGGCTACAAAATGTAACTTCTCCTGCAGGAGCAAAAGGATTTTGGCAACTTATGAAACCAACTGCTAAAGAGAATGGTTTGGAAGTAAATAGTAATGTTGATGAACGTTACCACTTAGAAAAAGCAACACAAGCTGCTTGTGATTATTTAATCAAGGCTAAAGAACGATTTGGAACTTGGACATTGGCTGCTGCTGCATACAATGCAGGGAATTATGGTATTTCAAAAAAAATTGAAGTTCAAAAAGTGGATGATTATTACGAATTACTTTTGGGTGAAGAAACACAACGTTATGTACCAAGAATGGTTGCTTTAAAAGAAATATTAACCAACCCTCAAAAATATGGCTTTGAATTTGACAAAGAAGATTTGTATAAATTAGAAAGCACAAAACTAATTGAAGTCGATACTGTAATTACAGATATTGCACAATTTTCTAAAGATTTAGGTATTAATTACAAAATATTAAAATTACACAATCCGTGGTTACGTGAAAATAAATTAAATAATGAATCACGAAAACTATATCAACTAAAAATTCCTTCAGAAAACTAATATGAAACGAGCATAACAAATTTTGATATACAAAGGAATGATTAATAGCGAACAGCAGCTGTTTACCGCTATAAAATTTAAACAGATGAAAATGACAATAACAACAATTATTATTTTAATTATTATAGGTCTTTTAGCAGGTGTTTTAAGTGGTTTAGTCGGTGTTGGTGGTGGAATTATTATGGTTCCGCTATTTATAATTTTTTTAGGATTAACTCAACACAGTGCACAAGGATTAAGTTTAGCTGTAATGCTTCCTCCAGTTACTTTTTTAGCTGTTTACAATTATCATACTGCTGGTGATGGTGGTAATATAGATTGGAAAGTTGCTTTGATTGTTTCTGTTTTATTTATTGTTGGTGGGTTTATTGGTTCTAAAATTGCACTTCAAATTGACCAAAGAATGCTAAAAAAAATATTTGGAATTATGATGTTAATTGTAGCTATTAAATTAATTTTCACGAAATAAAATTCAATTTTAAAAGTTATTAAGTAATAAACCCTGATTATTAGCGAGTAAGGTTAAAATAACCTTATATTCGGCTTTTAACTTTTTATAAAACCAACAAATGGATTTCACCAACCCATTAGTGTATGGAGTTCCTTTCTTCATAGCACTAATTTTACTTGAGCTTACTTACAGTAAAAGTCATAATAAAAAAAATCTATATGAATGGAAAGATTTAGGAGCCAGCCTATTTATGGGTGTTGGTTCAGCTATCATTGCTCCATTAATAAAAACCGTTTCTGCAATCGTAATTTTTAATTTTATTTTTGAAATTTTCAATCCTGAAATAAATGGAATAAGAACAAATATTATGGGCTGGAGCTCTTTTGGATATGCTTGGTATATTTGGATTGGTTGTCAATTATTGGATGATTTTACATACTATTGGTTTCATAGACAAAACCATATGGTAAGAGCATTATGGGCAGCGCATATTGTACATCATTCCTCAGATAATTTTAATTTAGGTACAGCTGTGCGTAATGGATGGTTTACAATTTTGTATAAACCTTTATTCTACATGTGGATTCCGGCATTAGGTTTTAGACCGGAAATGGTTATTGTTTGTTTAGGAATTGAAGCTTTATGGCAATTTCAACTACATTCAGTATATATTCCAAAAATGGGATTTATAGAAAAAATATTTAATACACATACAATGCACCAAGTTCACCACGCAAAAAATGTAGAATATATGGATAAAAATCATGGAGGATTTCTAAATATATTTGATAAAGTTTTTGGAACATGGAAAGAGTTAGATGAAACCATTAAAGTTGAATATGGAGTAACTCATGCACCTGACTCTTATAACCCTTGGGTAATTCTTACTCATGAATATAAAGATATTTGGAACGACACTAAAAAAACTAAGAATTGGCTTCATAAATTTATGTACATATTTGGACCTCCAGGCTGGAGCCATGATAATAGTACACAAACAGTAAAACAAATGCAATTGGAACTTAAACAAGAAAAAGTTTAATTCTAATTTTAAATATATTTTCTATTTATAAAAAATTTACCTTTGCAACATGGGATTAACAAATAATGATATTTTTAAAAAATTAAGAGTCGCTCACAAATTTAGAGATACTGATATTATTGATATATGCAAATTGGTTGACTTTAAAGTTTCAAAAAGTGAATTAGGTGCAATATTCAGAAAAGAAGATCATCCAAAATATATGGAATGTGGGGACCAATTTTTACGTAACTTTTTAAATGGATTGGTAATACATTTACGTGGACCAATGCCTCCTAAAAAAGATATTAAAAAATAAAATTATAAAACTCCCCAAAAAGGTGATAGTATAGAGGCTGCAAAAAATTAAAAGTGTTATTTAATTTTTTACCCTTTATTATTTCTCTTTTCTTCTATTAAATGCTTTTAAATAAACAGCCAACCTATAATCATAACAATAGTAATTCCTGTTATGCCCTGTAATAATGTTGAAACTGTCTGACTTTTTAAAGCAGTAGCTGTATCCATTTCTGTAAACTGTGCAACTACCCAAAAAAAACTATCATTTAAGTGTGAAACTGTCATTGCCCCTGCTCCAATTGACAAAACTGACAATGCTCTTCCAAGAGATGAATCTAATCCAAAAGACTCTAATATTGGAGCTATAATTGCTGCTGTAGTTATAATAGCAACGGTTGAAGATCCTTGAGCTGATTTTAATACAGCTGAGATTATAAAAGGTAAGAACAACCCTATTTCTAAATTTGAAAAACTAGAGCCAATAACATCTCCTATTCCTGTTTCCCTTAGAATTGCTCCAAAAGCACCTCCAGCACCTGTAATTAAAATAATTATTCCTGCTTCTTTTAATCCACTGGTTACCCAATTAGAATGTGGTTCCTTTGTTTTTCTATCCTTTAATCTAAATGCTAAAAAAACTCCAACAAACAAAGCTATAATTGGGTTACCAATAAAATTAATTATACTTGCTACCATCTCTTCACCAAAAGGATGTGTAGGATACCCTGAAATTGATTTAAGTGCAATTAATAAAATTGGGACAATAATTGGAGCAAATGCCAAACTTGTTTTAGGTAATTTATCTTTTTTAATTTCATCTACTATAACTGTAGGTTTTATATTTTTAATTCCCCTTCCTATGAACTTAGCCCATAAAAGCCCAACAAGTGATACTGGAATTGCAACAATTAAACCAAGTATAATTACAAACCCTAAATCTGCATCTAAAGCAGCTGTAGCTGCCAATGGTCCAGGTGTTGGAGGAACAAATACATGCGTTGCATATAAACCTGCTGCAAGTGAAACCCCTAAAACTACCAATGGAATTCCCGTTTTTTTACTAATTGCTTTATTTAATGAAGAAAGAATAATAAAACCCGAATCACAATAAACTGGAATAGAAACTATGAACCCAGTTATATTCATTGCTAAAGGAGATCTGTTTTTACCAATAACTTTTATTGCCCAATTTGCAAGGGTTTTTGCGCCTCCACTTTTTTCTAAATACGCACCTATTATTGTTCCAAATGCAATAATAATTCCAATACTACCAAGTGTTTTACCAAATCCATTCATTAAAGTACTTATTACCTCTGACTCAGTCAACCCTCCAACAAATCCCATAATAATTCCTGCAAGTAATAAAGATAAAAAGGGATGAAAATTAAATTTAGCTGCAGCAACTACCATTAATACAACAACTATTATTAAAGCAATTAATATTTCCATTTTATTTAATTTTTATTACTACTTTTTTCCTTTTTAAATATGGAACTGGTATTAATATTTTCTGTAAAATTTGATGAAATAACAGCTAAGTATTTATAACTATTTACCATTGCATCATCAAGATTTGAAGCTAAATTAATAATAGAGTCTGCATAAATAATACCTAAATCATTTAAAGATTCTTTTGATAATGAGATACTTCCACACAACGCAGCTACATTAATATTGTAATTTTTAGCTGAGGAAATAACTCCTTTAATTGTTTTACCTGAAAATGTTTGAGAATCTAGCTTGCCTTCACCTGTAATAATCCAATCTGCTCCCTCAATTTTTTTATCAAAATTAATTACTTCTTTAACTAAATCAATTCCAGAAAGTAAATTAGCATTCAAAAAAACTAAAGCACCTGCTCCCATTCCTCCCGCAGCACCACTCCCTTCTATTTTTTGAACATCTACTTTAAAATATTCTAATAATACATTTGAAAAATGTTCTAAACCTTTATTTAATAAGTTTATTTCATCAACAGATGCCCCTTTTTGTGAAGCATATACATAAGCAGCTCCATTTCTTCCATATAAAGGATTAGTAACATCACAAGCTACTTTAAATTCAACAGTTTTAAGAGCTTCATTTACATTTGAAACATCAATTTTATTAATACTAGACAAATTTTTTCCAATAGGGATTACCTCATTCCCATTCTTATCTAAAAACTGATACCCTAAAGCACAAGCCATTCCAATTCCACAATCATTGGTTGCACTTCCTCCAATACCCAATACTATAGTTTTAACTCCTTTATTAATGGCCTGTTTAATAATTTCTCCTGTACCAAATGTTGAAGTTAAAAAACAATTTTGTTTTTCAATAGGCAGCAGTTTTATTCCTGATGCTTCAGCCATTTCAATAAATGCTGTCTGAGACGATTCAATGTATAAATATGAAGCTTCAACTGGTTTAAATAAAGGATCATTTACTGTTACTGTTAAACGTTTTCCATTTAAATGATAATTTAGTATTTCTATAATACCATCTCCTCCATCAGCAAGTGGCATCTTTACTATT
>Ga0190303_1000587_pt1 | contig 15065 bp, 24 predicted proteins | sample 48700701_MG_FD_161672 | JGI IMG/M metagenome (GOLD analysis project Ga0190303, IMG submission 161672) | Hydrothermal vent sediment bacterial communities from Southern Trench, Guaymas Basin, Mexico - 4870-07-0-1_MG | ecosystem: Environmental > Aquatic > Marine > Hydrothermal vents > Sediment ...
ATTCCGCAATCTCATATTTATCAGTATCATCTACAATGAAACACCAACTTTTTCATTGTGTTCCCCCTTAGTTATTCACTCTCAAAGTACCAAGTTCCTTTGTAGTTTTCTTGATAGTCTAAAGTACCCCCATTCCTTTCAATTGCCTTTGATATCCTTATAGGTGTTATAGAAGATGCATTTTCCTTAGGGACTATCATCATAGTTTGAATTTCATCTCCTATGACACCTATGTAAACTTTGTCTGCTGCTTCTTTAATCATTTCTACAATATCGTCATCTATACAAGAACTTTTCTCAGGAATATGTCCACATGCAGTTCCATATTCTTTCAGATCCTCAGGATCTACCTCGTACCAATCTAAGCCATCGTCAAAACTAAAAGATAAATAATCTGGAAGAGCATTTTGTTTCTTCATTCCAAACCTCCTTTTGTTTAAGGTTAAAATAAGATGCCAGGGGAGGGACTCGAACCCTCACGGAGCAAAGCTCCAACGGATTTTAAGTCCGTTTCCTGTGCCAATTCGGATACCCTGGCGTTATTCATAGTATTGTTTATTATTTCCACTAGCTTGACTTACTTCGTAACTTTTTATTAACGCTTTTATATTATTTCTTGAAGACTTTCTAGGTCTACGATGTTTACGTCTTATCTTACGTCTGACTATTATATTCCTGTATGTCCTTGACATAGAAGCCTCCTTATTACAGACTCTTTATTTTAATCCAGTCGTTTGTAATAACTGGACCATCTTTTCCTGGATAGTACTTGCTGTCTATACGTTTTAAGACAATACCTTCTATATTATTATGCATTGTCCATAATGTAAAGAATTTTTGTATATCCTTCTCCTCTTTCAAAGGTATGGATGGTATAACGGAAACAACTATAGAATTAATATGCCTTACCGTTAATACAAGAGTCCTAAGACGTTCAAGTAGAGGTTTCTCTTCGTCAATAACATCAAATAAAAAGATATGAGCATTTCCGTTTTCATCATATTTGAGAGACGGAATATGGTCTCTGCCTTTAAGATGGACCAGTTCACCGTCAAGATATATATTCTTTTCGTCACAATATTCGAACAATGGTCTTAATTTTTTAAGAAAGGCCCAGTCATTTAACGAGTTTCCTTTTCTCGTGAAGAATCCTTCGTTTGGAACATAAACGATTCTCCAACCGTCATATTTTGGTTCTACTAGCCACTTTTCTACTTCTTCTATATTTTTTACATTTTTCAGAGCCGGTGACGGTTTCATAGGAAATTTAAAAGACTTAACATTTACAGACATTTTACCTCCTTTCAGATCTCTGATAGCTCTTCTAACTTCTCTTTTTGTTTATTGATCTTCTCTCTAATTTTAATAATTTCTTTTGCTTTGTCAAGTAGCTGAGCTGGTACTCCATCTTCGAATAAAGAATCAAACCATGCATTCGCAATATGTTCACAGTGTGGACCTTCATATTTGCGTAAACACCTTGATATGAAATATTTTAGTGTCTCTATCTCTGCCTGAGTCAAATCTTCAACTTTTATCATTTCTCCCTGATATTTGGATATCCTTTTCTTTAAGATCCAAAATGAAGGACTAAGAATACTTGACTTGGTTTTAGCTATCTCTTTAAAGTTAACTATGAACGTTTCCATAATATACCTCCTTTATCGTTAAAAGTAGTAATATAAAACTGCCTTTTTCTCGTTTGGATTTACTATAAAGAACTTGTAGTTTTTCTCTCCTTCATCGTTGCTTAAGAATAACTTACACGAAAAGTATAGCAATTCCTTATCCCTAGGATAGTATCTTAGAATAAAAGTACCAACTAACCTTTTATCATCTTCATCTATGTGTAGTAATATCACTGGATGTCTAGAAATATAAAAGAAAATATCCACCGAATAAACAAATGGCGTAGCATCTATAACACTTTTCGCTGATACCTCTAGAGAACCAAAAGAGATTCCATGTTGAAAAAAGTGTCGCGGAGTAAATATATCATTTTCGCTTAACAATGTTTCAGCAATTTTCTCAGATAATTTATCGTTTAATGACAATGTCGTATAGGCGGCCGTCCATTCATTAATGTCTTTTATCAGTTTATCTATGTTCATTATTCCTCCTCGTAAAGGCTCCTTTCTCTAAGTTCATCTCTATATTTTTTATAGAGCTTATATGCTGTACCGCTGTTTAATTCTTGAACGGAATAGTCTTTAATTCGCTCATCTATTAACCTACAAACGACCTTAAAAGCACCTTCTTTAATTGACCATTCAAACTTCCTGGCTACATTTTTGTCAAATTTTTCAGGAGTTTGCTTTTGATCTCCTACTATCGCAACAATTTTCCCATTCTCTCGCAATATATAAGTCTCAAGCCCTGCAAAATTTATTATGTCAAAATTTGGCTTTTGTTTAATCTCTTCAGTTCTACTTGGTTTTCTATATGTTTTCTTTCTCCTTCCCCATGATCCTGCACTTTTGCTTTTCGAATAAGCAAAAAAGATTGCTCTAGCAAGTCCAAGAGACTTTGCTTCCTCTTCAGAATAGCCTAATTTAAGTGCTATTCTGTAGTAGAAAGTTGCACAAATAGGGAAACGATTTATTGCATATGACATAATATTACCTCCTTCCCAGTTTTTCCTTGATTACTTCTAAAGCCCTTATTACTCCTTTATAGTAGCCTATATCGTATATGTTTTTTACACTTATAACAATTTTATAGTCTTTGAAAGGCTTGAGCACGTTAGCATCCTTTATGATTTCGATACCTGGACTTATCTTTTCTAATCTCTTTTCATATCTTGAGATTGTTGAATCTATTTCCTTGAGTATATCATCTTCTTTCATCTTTACCTCCCTACATTATAAGTTTCTATTTTAGGTACTTCTAGATAATAGACTGCGGTTATCCATTTGTTTGGTATGGTTCCGTAATATACAATTTCACCTTTAGGTCCGCTAGTGTATGGGTCATAATCAAAGTCTAGAAATTTTCCTTCTATACCATATTCTAGCGTTAACAATTCTCTATATTCATCTATCGGTAATTGAACTTCGATTATGGCTACTCGCTTTCTAATCTTACCTTCGTCATGGAGAATAGGTAGCCAAACAAAGGGGCAGTCCGTTAGACTTACCCCAGTAACTCCTTTAGGCGGTTTGATGCCGTCTATTAGAATACATTTTACATTCTCTGGTTTTGTGATATGGTATAAAATCTTTTTCATCCATGCCTCCTACTTTTTTCAAGTCGATAACCAAGTAGGAAATTATAAAACTTTAATCCAGTTAATGCTAATCGTAACATGAAAAACATTTTTATATATACCCAAAATCTAAATTTAGATTTACATATAAATATACCTTCGCTGTTAAGTACAATGCTTCTGAACTTGTTCTTGAATCCAAGAATATGAACTCCTTCATGGTTGTCTTCAAAGAATTCGTAGATGTTTCCATTTATTGCAATTTTAACAGGTATCAACATCTTAAGCTTTTTTACCATGATAATCCTCCTTTCTACCTTTTAGAAGTCCAGGATTGTCCCACTTATTGCCTATTACCTTTGCGATAGAAGGTAAATGCCAGTCATCCATATGTCGTTTTGCATATTTGACTTTTTCTCTATATACTGAGAAGATATCTTCCACAAAGAAAAACTCTTCTTCCATTCCCGCATACTTCCAACTTAATATATCTCCTTCATATATCTCTTCATTATTTTTGTCTATAAGTCCAACCCACATACCCACTGTTTCTGGAATAACTTCTATCATTCCATGAATATAAAAGTCTTCTTCTCCGGGTCCATCTCCATAATCCCACGCAAAGTTAGGTTCCAATCTTATTTCTATATCTCGCAGTATAAAGTATCTTCTTCGTTTCTTCTCCTCTTTTATATATAAGTAACCTTTTACCCAATCTCCCTTCTTAACGCCTTGTTTTTTATCCGTAAAAAGTGCCTTGCCTCTAAATTTACATATCATACTACCTCCTTATTTCTCTTCTAAGATCTTAACTTCGAATCCACCTTGCAACGTTCCAGGTACTGGTACCATGGGATTTTTCTTTAATTCTATGAATTCTCTTCCATCCAATTTATCGATGATTTTATCTCTAAAAAGAAGTTTTCCATTTTCATCGTTTACATGTACTATAACATGAAAGCCGTTCTTCGTTTCTATTACTCTCCTAAACTTTATATCACTGTTGAGAACGTAATGTAGTAATGTAAAATCTTTCTCATCTATATCAATAACCCAATACAATTTTCTCGAAACTGACTTATGTAACGCACTTATCCATTCTACGTCAATCCTACTAAATCTCCTAAATGCATTTTCATCTTTCATTGCTTGCAGCAATTGATTATTCATGTCATTTATGAGTCGAAACCATGCTTTAATAGTATCTAACGGATTTAGAGTTACGTACAGTACAAATGCTTCTTTCGGCATAGGCTTATCAGTTCCGTGAATAAAGAATCTATTTTCGACGTAAGAAATAGCCTTAACCTTCTGTACGATAGTATCAAGATTATAGTAGTACCGTAAGACTTTTCTATCTACTACCCTATCAGTAGATGTTAGTTCACTACAATATTTCTTTCTAGCGTCTAACAAAAGTAGCTGTGCTTCGTTAGTTGCTAGAAGATCATTGTATTCGAAAAAATGTCTTATGAGATCTTCATTATACACAAGAGACATAGAAACCTCCTCCTTATTCTATTAATTTATTATGAATCTCAAATAAACCTGCGCTATATAAAATACCATAATCTTTAAGATCGAATCCTAATTTATTATGTATAAGATAGCTAAAAGATGCTAAACCATTCATATGCTCATGTAGAATTTTTGAAATAGCTACAACTATCTTAAGTCTCTCTTCTTTAGGTAAAGAAAAGAAGTAGTTTAAACTATCATCTATATATGACATTTTCACCTCCTTTATCTCTTAATAAAAAGCCATGGTAGGCTTAACTACTCCTACCATGGCTTTGATAAACAAGAGATTTTAGAAAGTTCTTCCAGTAGATAATGATGACATTTTCTGGAAGGTTTCTTTGGCTATATCAGCCATGTTCTCTTATTTTCTTAATACATTCTTTTAAGTATGCTAACTCAAACCTTGCATCATCGATAGCCTTATGTGTCTTTTGATATCCATTTTCATTATCGAAATCAATCTGATAATCTGCCAGAAAAACAAGAGTACGCAGATCTAGTCTGCAACTGAATCTAAATGGCATCTTTATTCCGTATCTTTTGCTCACATTCTCAATAACCTTCATATCAAAGTCGTGACACCACACTCGCTGTACTTTATGAACTTCTACAAGTTTTCTCAGTTCTTTAAAGGCATTTCTAACTCCTATATGATTCTGTTCATCTAGCCATGTTATAATATCTGCATTATCTAACCAAAACTTAACCATCCCAGGATCTAACGTTCCACCGTTATGTACTTGAGAGAAGAAATCTACATTTAAGTCTAGACTATCGACTTCCTTAAATGTCTCATAATCAAATACAACTGCTCCTATCTGAACAATTACGTCCATTCCTAGAGTCTCAAGGTCTATTACCATATGATTCATTTATACCTCCTAACAGAATGTTGAAAATTTCATTAAACGTTTTACTTAGATCGTTTCTATGTTTTATATCTCCTGCTACTTCTATAATAGACTGGCCATCACTATCAATATACGCATACGTAATCCAATTATTGTCTATACTTACAGTATACTTAAATAACCTACCGTTTACTGTTATAGTATCTGGTAACATTATACCTCCTTTTTCTGATTTAACGATAAAAAAGCCGTAGCCATTTGGCTACGGCTAATATCAAACTTAGTCTCTATCCCAAGATCCCATGTTGAACTTCTCTCCAGGCTTCCTGATCTTGATGACAAGCTCTCTTTTGTTTCTACCAACCGGCTGAGCATGGTAAGTTGCAACTGCAACCCTTTTCCCGCTCTTAACAATATCCAAAAACCTACCAGGAGCATATACCTTGTTAGCAACCTTGTCTTTAAACTTCCTAAGATTGCTAACCTTTATGGTATATCCTGCAACTTTCTTTGGCTTAGGAGTCTCAAACTTATCAAGATCAAAGTTAGCATTTCCGAAGGCTTTATAACCATCCTCAAGCATCTTCCTGACTTCTGTTACAACAAGATCAGGAAGATCTATAGTAGTATCGATTGGCATTGCGTAGAAGTTCATGGGTAACTTATTTGACTTTGTCTTCTTTGCGAAGACTTTTCTCAAGATAGTAACGATCATGATAACCTCCTTTTCTGAATTTTCACTTAAAACAACAACCATGAAGGCTATTGAGAATTAGGGTTGGAGAGGTTGGGCGGTTGTTGTTGTGGAGAAGATAAGATAAAAACAACAGATATGACATTAAAACGAAGCAAAGATAAGTTCTGCCTTGTTATTTAGCAAATATAACGCTAGATTATTTATATTTCTAGAAAACATTTCTTTATTTTTTCTTATAAAAATTATAGCTTCAGAAGGTATCAATCCGTTAAAATACCAAATAAGCATGCTTACAAAATAGTATGCTAATAATGCTATAACTGGAGTTACAAGGCTCGCACTTCTAATCGTAGTATCAATCTTATCAGGTATAAGATATCCTAAGAGTAGTTCTATCTCTTTAGAAAGCCGTTTATCTTTATCCAAAAAATACATACTCCTAAGACAAACCGTTTCAATATATCTTCCAGTCGAATCAGTTTCATAATTAAGTTTATACTCATGTGTCAATACGCTTGATATTATTTTCGATCCTCTTCCTGGAATCATAGCATCGTTTAATTCTCTATAATATCTATTGATCAAATCGAATTTATCTAAAAAGACTTTATCTATACGATCCGTTGTACTAAGGAATACTATCTCAGGAAACTGAACACGCAACAGCAAAAATAAGTTGCCTACACTATCTATATAGTCAACAGCGGAATTAATAAATGTAGATAAAGTAACATCAAGACCAGTTGATTTCTTAAGGTTACCAACAAATTGCAATGTATCTTCCAAAAACTTTAGTTTTTTACAGTATGTAGAATACTCATTTAGTATTTCAAGGTTCTCCAAATCTTCATTCAACTTTGTAAGCCTGTGAATGCTCCTCTCCTTTCCATATCTGTAGATCATTAAGTAAGCTAGTGTCATAAACCTCAACTCTTTATAATTACCATTCATTTTAACCTCCCCATTATAGGAATATAAGAATACGATGCAAGTATTTTAGCTATCAATATAGCATTATAAGTCAGTACATTTCGTAATTCATCACGTGATACTGCTGTAACAACGTCTTTATTATTAAGAAGCCTAGTTACTATCATATTCAATATCATTGCGAGAGGAACGGCTATTTCTCCTGCTGCCCTTTCGATACCGACTATAGATTCAAGTACACCAAGATCTATCAATTCTTCTAACATTTCATATCTCTTCTCTCCGATTAGTTTTAAAACAATAGCAGAAGACATTTCTTCAGAGGAAAACGGATTTGATTTACTGATTCCAATCACATATAGAGAATGTCGTCTTAATATAGAATCAGTAACTATCTCTCTAATCACTTTTCTACTCTTATTAATATATCTGTCCAACAAATACATATCTACAAAACCAAAGTTGTTTGCTCTAACCTTGGTTTTAGTATTGATAGTTTTCACTAAAATTGACATCAGAATAGCAGTATCTATTATTCTAGATGTATTTTTTTCTGACGGCTTCAGTTGACGAAACGATCTTTTAAATTTAGTAAAGGTCTTGTCATAGTATCTCGATAATGCCCAATCATCATTTCCGAAAGCTTCTATCTCATTAATTATATCGCTAGCCGGAATATCTATCCCAAAGATGTAGTTTAACGTGTTAATAAATTCTTTTAATCCAATTCTGGATACCTCCTCTGCTTTAAAGTGATATGTTATAATTGCCGAAGATATAACAAGTTTTGTTATGTTTTCAAACATCTTCATCATATCCTCCCTGTAAAGTTGAAACTAAAATACGATTAACGTTAAATCCTAACCATCTAAGAAGCAGAAACTTATACAGTGCTCTCCAAGTATTTATTGAATCCATTAAAACGGGATGATCAACGTCATGTATCTCATTCGTGATAGTTCTTATAGTAATATCTTCAAATACAAGATAATCAAGATATTCTCTCACTAGAGACCATACATGGAATGGCAAAGCATTTTTCGATTTAGGAGATGTTACTGGAAGAATACGTGACATAGCTTCCTCATAAATATGTTTAATTTTATGGGATACTCTTTCTGGTGCTAATTTTACATACTTATAGGAAAACATATCTATATATTTAGGTATATACAACTTTAGGGTTTTCCAATTTCCTCCGTATTTTAGATTATTTTTGCCTATACTTGATACTATCACGTTAGCTGGAGAATCGAAAAGATTGCATATCTTACTTACTTTCTTTTTAAATAACTTAATTTCACCCTTGCTAAGAAAACTTGCATAAATACTTGACAATATAATAGGAATATCTTTTCCAATATCAGAATGAGATTGAATTTCCACATGTAATCTACGCATGATCCCCCAACCAGAAGGACGTGTCCTTTCCCAAATCATCATAATGTAGTTCTTTATATCTGCTATTGAAATAGGATCGCTTACGACTGCTTCATTGAATTTTGGATCTCCTATAATCAAAAACAATTTAGGAACAAGATTACGTAATATATCTTCTAAAATGTTCTGCGAAGGACTTGGAGGATTACTAGGATAGGTGTAAATAGCAAGATCAATTGCAGCTCCTTCTAGCGAATTGCTAAATATTCTCATTGATAACCTCCTTTTCTCAAATTTCTGATATTATTAGAGAGTTTGCAGTGAATTTATCTGAAGCTGACAGTAACATTACCTTATAGATCGGAAGCCATTTAGACACTATTGCTTCTATAGATGATCCCTTATTTCTTATTAACAAGTCAGTTATAAGATTAAAATGAATAATGTCTCTCATGTAGAGCCAAACTGTTAATAAACTGCCGTTTAGATTAAATTGTTCAAATACATTATCAACATATGGTCTTACTTCGCTATAAATAATATCTGTAATCATTTCGGCCCTCTTGTCCTTTTCTTTCTGATAGTCAGCTAGTTTATCGTCGGACTGGAAATAAAGAATATCCAACGCTTCACCTACCTTATGAAGTAGAGTAGTTTTGTCTTCCAAAACGCTTCCAGTAGTCATAAGATACATTATAAGACTAGGTCTTATAAATTTAGCAGAATCTTCAAATTGCGTAAAGGAAACAACTGCCTTTTTACCATTTTGCGAAAATGATATATCAAATAGCTTATATAACTTCTCAGCAAATGTTATTGTCTCCGATACAGATGGCGATATGCTAGCAAATATGGTTTGTAGGAATAATGGAACATCAGAGGTTCTAGCATTCATTTTAGCGACAAACAAGATAGAAGAAACAGGTAACGATATGTGGCCAGAAAGCTTTTCTATATAGAACTTTAAACGCTTTCCGTAAGTTGGCTCAAAACTATGATAACCCTCTCTCCGATTCCATAAAATTAAAAGATAAATTATATGTTCGGAAATATCTCTATTAACAACAGGTACTGGAAAAAGTTCTCTACGTAAAGCGTTTAACAAGTGGACAACAATTGCTTCTGTCGGCATAAACGAGATATTATGTATTCCCATCTATCACCTCCTTATTTGTATATGATACTATTATATTATTAACCTTTCCAAAGGTCAAGAGGTACATTAACTTAAATGACGCTTCGTATTCTCAGATTTCTGATATTATTAAAGAGTTTGCAACGAATTTATCTGAAGCTGACAACAACATCACCTTATAGATCGGAAGCCATTTAGACACTATTGTTTTTACAGACTTATGATTGATTGCCTTTTGACTAAAGATACTATTACTTATTAACAAGTCAGTTATAAGATTAAAATGAACGAAGTCTCTCATATATATCCATACCGGAAATAGTCTATTAATTAAATCAAATTGTTTTGCTACTTTGTCAACATTTGGTCTTACTTTGTTGTGAATAATATCTATAATTGTTTTTGCCTTTCTTTCCTTTTCTTCCTGGTAATCAAATGGAACATCAAATTTAAAATAGAAAATATCTAACGCTTGATGTACGTTGTAACATAAAGTAGGTTTATCTTCCATAACGCTTTTGTACGTTACAAGATGCGGTATCATAGGTCTTGTAAATTTAGCAGAATCTTCAAATTGCGTAAAGGAAACAACTGCCTTTTTACCATTTTGCGAAAATGATATATCAAATAGCTTATATAACTTCTCGGCAAATGCTACTGTTTCCGATACAGATGGCGATATACTAGCAAATATGGTTTGTAGAAATAATGGAATATCAGAGGTTCTAGCATTAATCATAGCGAGTGATAAAGCAGAAATAGCATTTAACGATATATAATCAGAAAGCTTTTCCATATAAAGTCGAAGACGTTTTCCGTAAGATAGATCAAAACCATGACAACCCTCTCTCTGATTCCATAAAATTAAAAGCTCTTCTAAATGCTCAAATACATCATTTTTATTAACAGGTACTGAGAAAAGTTCTCTACGAAGGGCGTTTAACAAATGGATAACAATTGCTTCTGTCGACATAAACGCATTATGTATTCCCATCTATCACCTCCTTATTTGTATATGATACTATTATATTATTAACCTTTCCAAAGGTCAAGAGGTACATTAACTTAAATGACGCTTCGTAGTAAAAGAAGAATGGCTTAATATTTCGTATCGCTCTCTCATATTTCTCTTTATTACCTAAATTATAAACGCTAGATAAACCTGACAGATGTAGATTATCTATGATACCGAACATAACAGGTAACAATCCAGGAACAAATATATGAGTAAAAATAGTACCACGATTATCTTTATCTTTCATATTTTTACTATCTTCATCCCAAAAGAGTCTAACCTTTTGGTATGCAGAGATACAAGCTTTACTTAAAACATTGGATATCTCGTTAACATAATTTTTAAATAATCTTTTCTTATAGTTACTTGATTCTAAGTTAGGATGTATCTTAAAATAAATATCTATCCATTTCTTCATAAAATCTTTCATAACCCAAGTAAGAAGGTCAAAAGTATTTTCAAATTTCTTTTCTAGTAAAAATAAATGAAGAGTAGAACCTGGAATATTCTGCAATATTGCATTAGAAATTTTTCCATTATAAGAAATCAGAGGAAATTTCGCTGGTGACAAAAATTTATCATCTAAATAATAATCGTCCATAGCGTTATACATCCCGGCATCCAGATCATTTATAAGAAAGTGTAGCCTACTTAAATGTCTCGTGGAGAATGATTTCACTTTATGGACTAACAATTCACTCATCATTGTAGTTAGCATTAAAATAGCCGTGTAGCCGCTTTCCGTATCAGAGTTAATAATATCTAATCGAATAGGCCTCTTACTCTTAAACCTAACATCAATAACCCCATATTCATCAATACTACTATACTTATAAACAAGTGCCATTATTGTATTCTCTAACGAGATATCATCTATTGAGTATTGATAAAGAATCGGCCGTACTTCTTTAACGTATTGAGTCATAAAGGAAGCGATAGAAGTTTTCAAATCTTCAAACTTTATTTTCGGATCTAGATAATCCTTCACACGATAGGCTAAAAAACTAGAAAAAACATCTACCGTTGCCGGAAGTATTTTGTAAGTATTGGCTTCTAAATATCTCCCTGCTGCAACAACAACCTCAAAAAGATCTTCGAAACCCGTTACACTTTCTACTGTAACATTACGTTTCTTACGTTTCTTACGTTTCATAATAACCTCCTTTATTCATTACTTATTACTTTCAGCATCAACGAAAGATATAATTATGTTATCTAAATCTGCAACAGAAAGTAGATAAAATAACTTAAAGGTTGCTTCAATCCAGTGTCCGTATTCATGAATTATAGATATCTTTTTCTTAAGCTCTTTCATATTTTCAGGAAAATAGGACTTAAACAACTTTCCTGACCAAAGTAGATTATTTACTATATCTATAAATACTAAAGATAAACCCGGTATACAAGCAAGTGTACAGTTAGTATCTTCTAAGATCAAGTTCTTTTTCAAACCATTAAACATGCTAATCAAACGTTCATCAATTATCTCTGCCATTTTCATAGAAGTTTCGTTATACAATTCTCGCTTCCTTATATTTGTAATGAAATAGGTAGTAAAATAATGTTTAAACATATCACTAAAAGTAAATACGAGAGAATAACAACTCAGAGGTTCTAAAACTTCCTTAGAAATCTTTCCGCTATACGAAATAATCGGAAGTTTTTCCTTAACACGAACATGCAAACTTTCATCCATTGAACGATACATCTCCTTAGAGAAATTCTCCATTGTATTATAGATGAAGCATATCTTATCATAATCCAATACTTCTCCTAACAAAAAACGTCTATTTATCATAGTTACTAATGTTAGTAAAACAATTTCTATATTAATATCAGTTTCACCGAGGAATGCACAATATACTCTGTTATCAATATCTTCTCTGACACTTATACCGATTTCAAATTCAGTAACACTATAATATCTATATAGGAATGCACGTATAGCATCATCTAAATCTATTTCATTCACGTCGCATTGAAACAAAATCTTTCTAGTGTTTTCCATATAAACTTCTAGAAAATCAATAATCGCTGCCTTAATAGTTTGAAAACTTTTATGTACTAAGCATGTGTCATTTTTTCTCTTTATAAAATATGCAAGAAAACCAGCAAACGTATCCTCAACGATTTCTACTATTGTATCGTTACTGAGATAATTATCATAGGAATTAGCTGCCGCTAAAGCAATTTCAAACATATCTTCGAAATTTGTTATCTTTTTAATAGGACGTTTCATTTCCAACCTCCTCCTGCTATTATAAATTCCAAAAACGGATATCTTATGTTTAGATTGATATTCGTTATCAATCTAAAAACAACATCTATTTCATCGATGATTCTCTGTTTTAACATTATCAGTAAATTTATAAATTCCTCTTCGCTTTTTCTTCTATTAAAACATACCAAATCATCGTACAAATAAAAGATGTTGAAAACGACATTATATACCGTTAAAAGCTTCTCAAATGATTCATGAAAAGTAAAATCCATAGCTAAAGTCAATGGTAACTTTGTTATCAATCCCTTCTTACTTATAACTTCTAGAGTAGTTAATGCTTCTCTCATTGCAATTGCACGATAATCTTTATCCCTGCTTCTATATTCTTTGTTATATAAGAAGTAAAGATTATTCATAACAGAGTTAAAAACTTCATTATTTGAGAGTGGAACTGCAACCGTAATCGAATTATATTTGTCAGAAGCAAACTCTTTATATTTACTGTATATATTAAATCTGGTATTGAATTTAATATCAAACCTGTTTGAGTTAACTATTACTGAAGTTACCGCAACTCCATTACCTACAAATAATAAAGTTGCTAACAGATTCCTAATGTCATCTCTAAGCCAACTATTTCCTTCAATAATTTCTCCTATTCTAAAGAACTTATAGGTTGGTTTAACGTAGAATATAGTAGTAGGAATCGCAAATAAATCATCAGGATGAAAAATCTCACTTATCGAAATCCCTTTTGATATATAAGGAAAAGTAAAGAAATTAAAGATATATTCAGCTATGTATCTATTTAATGTTTCATCATTTAACAGCTTACCATTCCTAAAGTCTGTAGACACCATACCTATTCTTGATCCTCTATATCTAATACAACCGCGGAGGTAGTTAAATAACTCCTCCATATCGTTATCCAGAAGTATCTTATCTCCAAGAGTCATAATAATATCATAAGCTTGGCTATTCATATTCTTCAAAAAGCTAAAATCTACCATTTCTCCTCCTCTGTTTTATATATCAGTATTCCAACCTCTGGCCTAACAATAAAATAAGAAAATCTCATTGTATTATCTACTATAAACTCTAGCTTGTTCTTTATAATCTTAGGAATATCATATACTATCGAATGTTTCATATATGCAAATATCCATACTATTATAGCTGGTCCTACAACTCCAAGCGGATGATAATGTTTACATTTTAATAGTGCGTTAAAACATCTTTTTCTTTTATTCAATCTCATAAGCCCTTTATCCACTAGCAAAGAAAAGGAGGCAGGTTTATATTTCATTTCATGAAGGATTTCTCCTACGAAATATGGTATTTGTGCAAACGTTGGCGCAGATGAAGAGAAAGTATCATTATATACATCTCCTACTACGTTAACGCACTTACCTTCAAGGCTCATTATCATATAGAGGAACTTACGTTTTAATTCAGAGAATGTAACGTAATCAATATCATATCTAAGTATAAATGGTAACGCAAATGTCGTTATAGGATCTATAATATATTCTTTATCCGTGGAAAATTCTCCTGCGGATCCTAATGTTTTTATATATGAATCAAGATAGTCTGCTATATATTCTTCCGTGCGAATATAATAGAACAATCCAGGTGTTCTTGCTACGTCTAAGAACTCTGCTATTCTCATTCTCATGTCTTCTAACTTAAATCCTGCTACCCTTGCTATCGCCAATGCTGCCAAGCTAGCTTTAAATATTGTATCGTTATACATCATAACAAACCTCCTCTAGTTTACAACTTATTAATAATATAATCTACTCCTCATAAAACACAAGGCTATATACGATCTAACGTATAGATAACGTAACTGCTTACGTAATTGTACTATCCAACTAATACAATAATACAATTCAGCTCTATTGAAAATAGAGCGTTGCATAATATAAATATACAGAACACGTTAGCAGTTCCGTTACGTTAGCAGTTCCGTAAGAGCAGGATACGTTGACAGTTACGTAAAGGACAGAATACGTAAACAGTTACGTTACGCTAGCAGTACCGTTGTTAACGCTAATAGTTCCGCTATTAACGTTAACAGTACCGTTACGTTAACAGTACCGTAAAAATA
>Ga0190303_1000589_pt1 | contig 15059 bp, 12 predicted proteins | sample 48700701_MG_FD_161672 | JGI IMG/M metagenome (GOLD analysis project Ga0190303, IMG submission 161672) | Hydrothermal vent sediment bacterial communities from Southern Trench, Guaymas Basin, Mexico - 4870-07-0-1_MG | ecosystem: Environmental > Aquatic > Marine > Hydrothermal vents > Sediment ...
GCCGAAATCACCAAAAGTGTTGTCATAACGCAGTACTTGACCGTCGTACGCTCCGTCGGCAGAGTTGCCGTTGAAACCGGCGTGTGCCGTGTGGTCATCAGCGATGGCGTTAGCAACATTATCGCCAACTTCTTGCATAGCCCAGTCAAATGCGCCGTCGGTGTCACCCATAGTGATCGTACCGAAGCCACCAGAGATGAATACGGACGAGTCGTTGCCTGTGTTCGGGATACCATTGTCGTCACCAACGTTGGTAACTTCGTCCAGATCGATTGTGGCGCCAAATGTCAGACCATTGTCTGTTTCACCGGACAGGGTGAATTTAACGTCAATGTCGTTGTGGAACTGTGTTTCAAAACCAGCAGCTGAACCACCGATGATACCCATTTCGGCATAACCAGACAGTGAAACTTCTGCAGAAGCGGCGCCAGCAAAGGCAACCATTGCAGTTGTCGTAAGAAGAATTTTTTTCATTTCGTTTTCCCTCGTTGTGTTAAAAGGTGCACCTCAATTCAGGGAAATCCGAATTGAGTATGCTAGGTGTCTCGCGCTTAACGCCTTCATTTGCAAGATTCGCCAAACCCTAGAAATCAATGCGCCCGCGCATGATGCAGCTATGCCACAGTTTGGTGGGCGGCTATCGGCCTATATATATAGTGTGTTGTAACATCCCAAAAAGCCTTGCCCGTCACATAAGCCTTGGTTACTAGGGTGATATAACAGATTTGGGGCAGCAGAAATGACATTTGGGCACAAAATTACGGGAATCATAGCGATTTCAGCCATTTTCGCTCTGACGGCATGTGGCGGTGGCAGCCGGTTGGGCAGTGGTTCTATCGGGTCTATCGGCTCGTCCGGTTCAGGCGGCAGCGCGAATGCCAAAGCCGCGCCAAAGGTCGAAGAACCAAAACGTTCAACCATTTGGGACCTTCTGGGTAACAAAGACGACCCGAACACCACTGTAAAAGTGAATAAATACATCTGGAATGCGTCCCTAGAGGTGCTGAATTTCCTACCCGTCGAGGCCGCAGACCCGTTCACCGGTATCATTGTCACCGGATACGGCACCCCACCCGGCGGTGGCCGCGCCTATAAGGCGACGATTTACGTGCAAGATCCGGCACTTGACGCCCGTTCGCTGAATATCGCGCTGCGCACCCGTAGCGGTGTGGCCAGCGCCGATACGGTTCGCGCCATTGAGGATGCTATCCTGACCCGCGCCCGCCAGTTGCGGATACGTGACGGCAAACTCTAAATCCGGTGCGGAACGCTATAATAATACCACGCCGGGCTGATCGTCCGGCGTTTTCACATCAAGGATGCGATGAACATGTCCCGCTACACCGCGAATGAAATCGAAGTGAAATGGCAGGCCGCGTGGGACAAACACGAGGTTTTTAAGGCCAAACGCGACGAATCCAAACCGAAATACTACGTGCTGGAAATGTTCCCCTACCCGTCTGGCCGCATCCACATGGGCCATGTGCGCAACTACACCATGGGCGACGTGATCGCGCGTTACAAAATGGCAACCGGCCACAACATCCTGCACCCGATGGGCTGGGACGCTTTTGGCATGCCGGCTGAAAACGCCGCGATGGCCATCGGCGGTCATCCCAAAGACTGGACCTATAGCAATATCGCCGACATGCGGGCGCAAATGAAGCCACTGGGCCTGTCGATCGACTGGTCCCGCGAATTTGCCACTTGCGATCCCGAATATTACGGCCAGCAGCAGGCGATGTTCATTGATATGCTGGGCAAGGATCTGATTTACCGCAAGAAAGCCACCGTGAACTGGGATCCGGTCGATATGACCGTTTTGGCCAATGAACAGGTGATTGATGGCAAAGGCTGGCGCTCGAATGCGCCGGTTGAACGTCGCGAGCTGACACAATGGTTCTTTAAAATCTCCGATTTTAGCGAGGAATTGCTGACAGCGCTGGATGGTTTGGAAAACTGGCCCGAAAAGGTCCGTATTATGCAGGCCAACTGGATCGGCAAATCGCGCGGCATTGATATCCACTTTGAGCGCCGCGATGGTGGCGACGACATCACCTGCTATTCAACCCGCCCCGACACCATGCGCGGTGCCAGTTTTATTGCAATTTCACCGGATCACCCTGTCGCCAAGGAACTTGAGGCGGACAATCCTGAACTGGTGGCGTTTAATAACGAGTGCCGCCGCATGGACACGACTGAGGCGGCGATGGAAAAGGCCGAGAAGAAGGGCTTTGATACCGGCCTTACGGTCAAGCATCCTGTCTATCCGGACCGCGATCTGCCGGTCTGGGTTGGTAACTTTGTGCTGATGGATTACGGCACGGGGGCTGTGTTCGGTTGTCCGGCGCACGATCAACGCGATCTGGATTTTGCCCGCAAATATGATCTGCCGGTGGCCAATGCGTTTTATCTGGTTGGCGGTCATACTGATGTTGAAAACGAAGCCTTGGTGCCGCCGAAAACCGAGGTTGTCTCTTATATAGAGCATTTTGCGGGCCTTGAGGATACCACCAGCGCCGAGGGTGTCGAGGCCACGATTGACTGGTTCGAAGCAAAAGGGCTGGGCAAAGGCAAAGTGCAATACCGCCTGCGCGACTGGGGCCTGTCGCGCCAACGCTATTGGGGTTGCCCGATCCCTGTCGTGCATTGCGACGCTTGTGGCGTGGTGCCCGAAAAGAAAGAAAACCTGCCAATCGAGCTGCCTTATGACGTCAATTTCGACACCCCCGGCAACCCGCTGGACCGCCACCCGACGTGGCGCGATGTGGCTTGCCCGTCTTGTGGCAAGCCAGCGAAACGTGAAACCGACACGATGGATACCTTCGTTGATTCCTCATGGTATTACGCCCGTTTCACCAGCCCGCACGCCAAAACCCCCACCGATCTGGACGATGCCGCCTACTGGATGAATGTCGATCAATACATCGGCGGAGTCGAGCACGCGATTCTGCACCTGCTCTATTCACGCTTCTTCGCCCGCGCCATGCACCTAACCGGTCATCTGCCCAAAAAAGCCATCGAGCCATTCAACGCCCTGTTCACCCAAGGCATGGTCACGCACGAGATTTATCAATTGTGGACCGTTGCACCAGAAAAACCAGATGGCGATGTCGAGACGGTTTATCGACCTACTTACTTGTTGCCAGAAGAGGTCGTATTCGGCTCAATTAAGGGTGAGCGTGAAGCCGTTCTAAAGAGCATTTTCGAAGAGCAGGAACTTGATCCTGCTAGTGAGTCTGATTTCTCAAAAGTATATTTCGACATGATCCGAGGCAAGAAGCGTGTTGGAATCATCCCCTCGGCCAAAATGTCGAAATCCAAGAAAAACGTGGTCGATCCCGTGTCGATCATCGACGCTTACGGCGCCGACACCGCCCGCTGGTTCGTGCTGTCCGATTCCCCGCCCGAACGCGACGTAGAATGGACAGCCTCCGGTGCCGAAGCCTCGCATAAATTTCTGACCCGCGTCTGGGGTCTGTGTGACCGCATCAGCAAAATCAGTGAGGGCACGACCAAAGGCGACGACGATTTGTTGCGCGCCATGCACCACGCCATTCAGGATGTGACTGCCGGCATTCAGGGCTTTGCCTTCAATACCTCAATCGCCAAAATCTATGCCTTCACCAACACCCTATCGAAAACAGACGCGAGCCAGCCTGCACAAAAACAGGCCATCAAGGTGCTGGCCCAGTTGATGTCACCCTTCACCCCGCACCTATCTGAGGCCATCTGGGCGCATCAAGGCGGCGAGGGGTTAATCACACAAGCGCCGTGGCCTGTGGTCGACCCCGCAATGCTGGTTGAGGACACCGTGACCTTGCCGATCCAGATCAACGGCAAACGTCGGTCACAAATCGCCGTTCCTGCGGATATGCCAAAGGAAGAGGTTGAAAAAATCGCGCTGGCGGACAAAGCTGTGATCAAGGCGCTCGACGGTGGGTCGCCCAAAAAGGTAATCGTTGTGCCGGGCCGGATTGTGAATGTCGTCATTTAATAACAAAATTACACGCAGAACCCTGATCCTGTCGCTGGCGGCACTGGCGGCTTGCGGCTTTCAGCCAGCTTACGGACCAAACGGTCCTGCCGCCAATTTGCGCGGCAGTATCGAGGTAGATGCCCCCGACACCCAAAACGGCTTTAACTTTGTGCGCAGGCTAGAGGAACGTTTGGGCCAACCCCAAGCAGCGCAATACGCGCTGTCTTACACCCTGACCTTAAGCGAAGATGATCTTGGCATCACGCCCGCGCAGGACATCACCCGCTATAACGTGCTGGGTGCTGTCAACTATGCGGTCCGCAACACTGGCACGGGGGCCGTCGTCCATTCCGGTGCGGTCGACAATTTTACCAGCTACTCGGCCACCGGCACCACCGTCAGCACCCTGACCGCCCAACGCAGCGCCCACGCCCGCCTGATGATCATTCTGGCCGACCAGATCACCAATCGTTTGATCGCCACCTCGGGTGGCTGGGCCCAATGAAGCTGTCGCCGCGCGAAGCATCCGGATATTTCGCCAAACCCGATCCGAAACGCACCGGCATCCTGATTTACGGCGGTGACGCCATGCGCGTGGCCCTGAAACGCCAACAGGTGATCAAGGCGCTGGTCGGCGAGACTGGCGAAGAAGAAATGCGCCTGACCCGCATTCCTGCCTCTGATCTGCGCTCTGACCCTGCCCTGCTGATGGATGCGATCACTTCGCAAGGGTTCTTCCCTGGCCCCCGTGTCGCCTTTGTCGAGGATGCAACCGACGGGTTGACCAAACTGATTACAGCCGCGTTGAAAGACTGGCGCGAGGGCGATGCGCAAATCATCGTCACCGCCAAACAGCTCAATGCCCGCTCAGCCCTTCGCAAGGCGTTCGAGGCGCATAACAACGCTTATGCGGTCGGCATCTACGATGATCCGCCCTCGAAATCCGAGATCGAAGCGGACCTTGCCAAGGGTGGTTTGGTGAACATCCCCTCCGACGCAATGGGCGCACTGGTTGCCCTGTCGCGCGACATCGGGCCGGGGGATTTCCGCCAAGTGGTGGAAAAAATCAGCCTCTACAAACTGAACGACACCACGCCTTTATCTGTCGAGGATATCACCGCCTGCGCCCCCACCTCGACCGAAGCGGCGTTGGATGATGTGCTGAACATCGTGGCCGAGGGACGCAAGGGTGAAGTCGGGCCAATCATCAGCAAACTGGCAAGCCAAGGCGTGCAACCTGTTGGCTTGTGCATCGGTGCCACCCGCCACTTCCGCATCCTTTACGCGGCGGCGAACAACCCCTCGGGCATCGGCGGTTTGCGCCCCCCCGTGTTCGGTGCGCGCCGCGACCGGATGCAACGCCAATTGCAGCAATGGGGATCGCGCAAACTGGAAATTGCCCTGACCATGCTGACAGACACCGATCTGCAACTGCGCTCCACCAGCCGCGCGCCCGCCATGGCGGTGATGGAACGCACATTGGTCCGATTGGCAATGCTCGCCGCGCGGTAGCCACAAAATTCTTCCAAAGAATTTTACCAAGGATTTTTCAAAAATCCTTGCGCCCCGCCGCCTGACCTGCCCAGCGCCCAATCGCCAAACATCCGGTGATCAAATACCCGCCCGTCGGAGCCTCCCAATCCAGCATCTCACCCGCACAAAACACGGCTGGGGCAACCTTCAATTCCAGCCCTTCAGTCAGGGCAGAAAACGGTACGCCGCCAGCGGTCGAGATCGCCTCGTCCATTGGGCGTGGACCCGCATGTTTCACAGGCAGCGCCTTGATTACTTTCGCCAAGGCTCCAGCCTCGGCAGGCAAGGGCCGGGCAAACTCCTGCAACAACGACAGCTTGACCGGATCCAGCTTCAACGCCTTGCGCATGTGGTTCATCACGGTTGTTTTTCCACGCGGTTTCGACAAACGCTCCCGCACCCTGTCCACACTCCAGTCCGGCATCAAATCAAGCGTCAAATCCGCCCCGTCGCGCATCGCTTTTGACACCGCATATATGCCACTGCCCTCAACCCCGCGCTTTGAAATCACGAATTCGCCGCGCAGGGACTTATCCCCTGCAGTCAGCCCGACACCTTTAACCGGAGTCCCAAAATGTTTCGCCATATAGGGCGACCAATCCACACAAAACCCCATATTTGCAGGCTGGAACGAGGCCAGTTCCACACCCTTACCAGCCAGCAGTTTCGCCCATGCCCCGTCTGACCCCAACCGCGCCCAGCTGGCCCCGCCCAACGCCAGAACACAGACCTTGGGTGTGAGCGTTTGGACGCCCTCTGGGGTTTCAAATTCAAACCCGTCCCCCCAGCCAATCCAACGCCAGCGGGTGCGAAATTCGACACCCATCTCGGCCAGCCGAACCAGCCACGCCCGTAACAGCGGAGAGGTTTTCATTGTCTTTGGAAACACCTGCCCGCTGGACCCTGTGAACACCTCTTGGCCCAACCCACGCGCCCAGTCCTGAACTGCCTCTGCGTCAAACCCAATCAGGATATTGCGTAATGGCGTAGACGCTTCGCCATACCGCGCCAACATCGCTTCAAACGGCTCGTCCTTGGTCAGGTTCAATCCCGATTTCCCCGCCATCAGGAATTTTCGTCCCACGGATGGTTTCGCATCGACCACCACCACGTGCCGTCCGCTCCGCGCCAATTCCTCAGCCGCCATCAGGCCCGCAGGCCCTGCCCCTATAACCAACGCATCAAGCATTTGGCATCCCACCCTTGATCTCGATCAGACGGTGCGGATACGGGATTTCGATGCCGTTTTCTTTCAGCGCATTCCAGATCAAAAACAGCACATCCGAGGTGTATTTATTATCCCCGTCATCAATGCCGTTGACCCAGAACTCTACCGCGAAATCGATACCGCTATCGCCAAATCCGCGCAGTTCGCAATCCGCTGGATAAGGTTTTTTCAAAATGTCTTTGTGCTTGGCCACTGCCGCCTCGACAATCGCGGGAACCTTGTTGATGTCGGTGTCATAGGAAACGCTGAACGGCGCCTCATACCGGTTGGCCGATCCGCTGTCGGAATAGTTCACCACGCGAGTTGTGATAAAATCCTCGTTGGGCACCACAATCCAGCGCCCGTCATAGGATTCAAGAATGGTGGCGCGGGCTAGCATCTTGATAATGGTGCCGGCCTCGCCGCCATCCAGCTCGACATAATCGCCAACGGTGGCTTGACCTTCCAGCAGCAGGATCACGCCCGAAATAAAGTTCGACGCGATCTTTTGCAGACCAAAACCCAGCCCCACACCAATCGCCCCACCCAGCACTGCAAGGGTCGACAGGTGACCCCCATGATGTTCATCAGCATCAGGAATGCGACGCCGAAAATCACGATCTCGGCGGTTTTTACTGCCAGTTGCCGTGTGGCGGGGCGCATCTCGTCTTGCTTGCCGATGTAGGCCGCGCTCTGGTCATTCGACCAGCGGCCAAACCAGAACAGCAGGCTGCCTGCAATCATGCCGCGCACCAGCGCCATAACGGAGAACGAGATGTTGCCAAGCGATACAGTTGTGGCCGTCAGGGAGGCTGTGACATCGTCCAGAACGCCCAGCGCATAAAGCGCCATTGCCGGAATCAGGATGTATTTTCCCAGCAACTTCAAGAAGCTGTCTTTGACAATGTCGCTCACCAAGGCGCGTGCAGCCAAGAACAGGAATACCCGTTTACCAAAGGCAATGACCGCACCCGAGCCAAAGATCGAGCGCGTTATTTGTTCACCCAATCCGGTGAACATATAGGCCAACAGGGGCAGCAACAGCGGCAAAAATATCAGCACATAACGGCGTGCCTGGGCGATATAGGATGTCTGGCCTTGTGCGGGCGTTATGGCCTTTGTCAGAACCGGAGACAGTTTGCGGCTGACAAGCAAGGCCAGCAAAAACGCTGCGATCAGTAGGCCGAATTGCGACCATGCGGCGGGGCTCAGTAACCAGCCCTGAGCCAATTCCCAGCCCTGATTAACATAGCCCATCGCCTTTTGGATGATCTCTGGTTGCCCGTCCATACCCGCGTTCCACCCTTGTCAGTAATTACACGACTTCACCTATAGCATCCCATTTATAGGGGCAAACCGGTATCTCTTGCGCCGATCAAGCAGGTTGATCCTGATCACCGCGATAACACCCTGTCCATGGTATAATCCGCCAATGGCCTCCATAATATGAAAGGGAATAAAATGACATTATCATACATTGAATATCCCGATACAAAGACCGTTGAAATCCATGTTGATGGCAAGGTAACGCGCGAGGAATTCAACACGGTTATTGCCAACATGGGCAGGTTCATCCAGAACTATGGCGAGGTAAAATTGCTTGAATCAATTGCCACGTTCAAGGTCGGCATGGACATGCATATGCTGTGGGAGGGCATGAAGTTTGATCTGAAAAACATCCGCCACATCAGCCATTGCGCTGTGGTCTCGGATATTGGCTGGATCAGCCCGATGTCAAAGGCCGCCGGGGCGTTCATGTCGACCAGATTACGCACCTTCAATATGGATGAAATCGATGCGGCGCGAGCGTGGCTGAAAGACCCTGACGCCAGCAGTTAGCGACACATCGCCTTGATTGCCATCAGGTTTTCAGGCGTTGCTGCCAATGCGTCGCTTGAGAGCGTTGCGATCTCTTGGTCAAACCCATCCGCCTCCAGAACGCGGTCGATCAGTCCATAATCCAACGCCTCTCTTGCGGTGAGCTTCTGGCCCGCCATCAGTACCATCTTGGTGCGGGCGGGGCCGATCAGGGCACGCATGCGCACAGGGTCGGAGGGTTGTGGCAAAAAGCCGAGCTTCATCACCGGATAGAAAAATTTGGCCGTGGGCACCGCGATACGCAAATCGCAGGCCAAAGCCATGCCAAACGCACCGCCCGCCAATGTGCCGTTCAACGCGGCAATAGTCAGACAGGGGGCGGCGGCAACAGCGCTCGACAGGCGTTCCCACACCGCATCAGTCGCCAGCCCTGCGCGGGCCTCGTCCAGATCGGCACCGGCGCTGAACACGCGGCCCTCACCAGTGATCACCAGAACCTTGGCATCTGTGGCATTAACAGCAGCCTCGGCAATATCCGCCAGTTGCTCCAACATCGCCTTGGTCAGGGAATTGGCCTTGTCGGGGCGGCGGATCGTCACCGTCCACAGCCCGCCATCCTTGTGCAGGTCAATCATTCAGACCAACCCCAACCGCGCCCGAATGTCGTCATCCCGCAGGGCAATTTCCTGCCCCAGATATTCATCCGCATCCGCTGTGCACATCCACATCAATGCTTTGGCCACCCATTCAGGCGGGATGTGGTCTTCCCACTCCATTGCACTGACCGGATTGATGCCAGACGCCTTGATCTCGCGCTGCATTTCGGTGGCCACTGTACCCGGCGACAGACCCATCGCACGGATGCCCGCACCCGCGCCTTCCTTGTGGGCGCACATGGTCAGCATCGCGGCACCGGCCTTGGAGGAACAATAATGGCTCCATCCCTCAAGCGCGTTATGGGCCGCGCCCGATGAGATGGTGATGATGGTGCCGCCGCCCGCAGCCTGCATAATCGGCATCGCCGCACGCATACCGTAATAGACACCCTTCAGATTGATATCGATCGCTTTCCCCCACGCATCAGGATCAGATGTGGCAAGCGCAGATATGGGTTCAATCACACCGGCATTGTTGATCACCACATCCAGCGTGCCGAATTTGGCAACGGTTGTATGCATCGCAGTTTCAACATCGCCATACCGGCTGACATCGCAGGTTATTGCCAATGCCGATGGCCCGATGTCTGCCGCCAGATCATTGATTGCAGCCCCGGACCGCGCCAACAGCACCACATTGGCACCAGCATCGGCAAATTCCCGCGCAGCCGACGCCCCGATTCCGTGGCTGGCGCCTGTTATTAATATTGTCTTTCCAGTTATTCCGTCCATTTATCTATCCCTCTTGGTATTATCAGGCTAAAATACTCTTCACATTGTGAATAGTGCTGTCTTACACTTGAATACAGCGCATTTCGCGTCCATTTATACGCCAAGTCATTATTTTTAACTACGAAGGGTTCATTATGACAAACTGGAAATCAATTGGTGGTTCCGCCGCGATTATCACTTTACTGGGGAGCACGGCGACATTTGCCGATGTTACAGCCGCAGAAGTCTGGCAAGACTGGCATGATTACATGACCGGTTTCGGCTATGAAGTTACATCGCAAGATGAAGCTTCTGGCAGCACAGTAACCATCAATGACCTGGTCATTTCGATGAACCTGCCCGAGGATGGCGGCACTATCAAGGTCGACTTCGGCAAGCTGACCTTCAAAGATCAAGGCGATGGCACAGTCGCCATCATCATGCCGGAAACCATGCCGGTAAAGATCAGTGTCGAGGATGAATTTGCGGTCACGATGACCTACAACTTGTCTGACATGTCGATGGTCGTTAGTGGTTCGGCCACGGAAATGACCTATACCTATTCCGCCGCACAAATGGGCATTTCTATCGCCAATCTGGTGATCGAGGGCGACAAGATCGACGATGCCAAACTTGATGTGATCCTGACCAATATGTCCGGCAGCACCGTCAGCACCACGGGCAACATTCGCCACATGGTTCAGTCGTTTTCCTCCGACATGCTGACGTATGATTTCGCTATCAAAGAACCCGACGATGGTTCTTTCGCAATGGCTGTCAAAGGCTCGATTGCTGATTTCAAAGGCAACTCTGACAGCATGATCCCGAATGGTGTGGATTTTGAACAGTTCGCCGCAGCCCTGACGGCTGGTTTCGCGGCCAAAGGCGGGCTGACTTGGGGCGCAGGTGGATACGAGTTTTCCACAACTGATCGCAGTGACGAAGTGACCGGTTCATCCACGTCCGACTCGGGCAGTCTGGATTTCGGCATGGACCGCGACAGCATCCATTACGGTGGCACCGCGAACGGCACCAAAGCGTCGTTCACCAGCTCTGACTTACCCTTCCCTGTCGATATCACAATCGCCGAAAGCGTGTTCAACCTGCTGATGCCTGTTAACAAGTCCGACGCACCGTCAGATTTCGGTATGACCATCAAACTGGGTGATTTCACCGTTGGTGACAGCATCTGGGGCATGATCGATCCGGGCAGCATCCTGTCACGCGATCCAGCCACGATTAATCTGGAACTTGACGGCAAGGCCAACTGGCTGGTCGACATCATGGACCCTGAAAGCGACGAGATGGCCGAAGTCGAAATTCCGGGCCAACTGCACGCGCTGACCTTAAAAGCGTTGCAAGTGAAAGTGGCTGGTGCCGATCTAACTGGGTCAGGCGCGTTCACCTTTAACAACGATGATCTGGAAACCTTTGATGGCTTGCCAGCCCCGACAGGTGCGCTGGACCTGAAACTGACTGGCGGCAATGGCCTGATGGACAACTTGGTTAAAATGAGCCTTCTGCCCGAAGATCAAGCCATGGGCGCCCGCATGATGATGGGTCTGTTCGCGGTTGTTGGCGATGGCGACGATACGCTGACCTCGAAAATCGAAGTGAGTGGCGACGGGTCGATCATGGCTAATGGTCAACGCCTGAAGTAAGCTGGACAAATCACATTTGGCAGGCCGCGCAGGGACACCCCTGCGCGGCCTGTTTTCGTTTCGGCTTGATCTTGGCCGTCCTTTTGGCAAAACTGCTTGAAACCCAAAACCCTTTGCCAAAACTTTTGAAAGCCATTTTATGACCCGCCTGACCCAGCTTTACACCACAACCGCTCTTGCCACATTAATCACCACATCCGCCGCTTTGGCCGATATCACGCCGCTGCAGGTCTGGGACGACTGGCAAACGCTGATGGACAGCACTGGCGTCGAGGCGCGGTTTGAGCAATCTGTCAGTGACGGCATCCTGACCATCAACAACCTGACATTCACCACAAAAGAGAGCGAGAGTGAGAGCGACACTGTAGTCAAACTTGGATCATTGGTATTTCAGGAACAAGGCGACGGGTCTGTTTTGGTCTTGCTACCCACAGACGCGCCAATTGTGATGAGCAGTGACAATGCCCAGATCACCATTAACCAGAGCCACAAGGATTTATCGCTGATTGTCAGCGGCGCGCCCAAGGATTTGACCTATACATACAAAGCGTCTGAGCTGACCCTGACACTGGTCGAGATATTGGAGGGCGGCAAAAAGATCGACAGCCTGTCAGCCAACATAACCCTAGGCGGCATTTCCGGTAGCACCCACAGCATTGACACGGGGCTGCGACGTGTCGTGCAGGAACTGGCCATCGGGTCCGTGTCCTACAAGCTCGATTACAGCGCCGTTGACGAGGACACCACACTATCGTCGCACGGCACCCTGACCGATTTGAAGGGTGGCTTTGATGTGGCCATACCTGAAAATCAGGACACCGGCACCATGCAAGAGGTGATGGAGGCCGGTTTTGCTGCCAAAGGCGATTTCGAATATAGCGACATCACCACAAGTTTTGCAATGAAGCAAAGAGGTGACGTGACAAATGCCATGCTGTCCACAGAACGCGGCGGGTTGGATATGGTGATTGGCGGTGGCGAGGACAATAAACTCGAGATGTCACAAAGCATCGCCTTCGGCCCCACCAAAACACATGTCGATATTGACATCGCAAGCAAAGACAAGGGAGGACTGATGGATCTGTCCGTTGCCCAGATCGGCGCGGGCTACACTGTCAGTTTTCCCGATGCCTATAAGCAAGGCAGCTTTGAGGAAATGTCATTTCCAGAAGCGCTGAATGCCGGATTGGCTATCAAATTCGGCTTTGGATATGACGGGATAGATGGCGCATTTTCCGTCAATGACGGCGACAAATCCTATGTCGGATCAGGCACGTCGGCGACGGCTGGCATAGACCTGTTTTTGGATCGCGATGTTTTCCGCTACACAGCCGACACCGGCACCACCGAAGCGACGCTGACCGCACCTGAATTGCCCATCGGCCCGCTTGAATTTTCGGTTTCCGAAATCAGCTCGCAATGGGAGGTCCCGCTGAAGGTGTCAAATGACCCCGCCCCGTTCTCGGCCCACGAAAGAATGATTAACATGTCCATCAGCGATAATCTGTGGGCGGTGTTTGATCCCGATGGCTTGCTGCCCCGCGGACCGTTGACCTATATCGTCAATGTCTCGGGTCTGGGCAATTGGCTGATTGATCCGTTTGACGAGGAATTTCAGGATGAAAACCCCGACAAACCCAAAGGTGAATTGCACAACCTGTCCCTGAATGAACTCAAACTGTCCGGCGCAGGCGTTAGCCTGACGGGCTCTGGCGCGTTCACCTTTAACAACGATGATCTGGCAACCTCCGATGGTGTCCCCGCCCCGACCGGCACAATGAATCTGAAGCTGACTGGTGGCAACGCCCTGATCGACACACTGATCGAAATGGGCCTATTGCCCGCAGACGAGGCGATGGGGGTTCGCATGGCCCTAAGCCTGTTCACCGTTGCAGGCGATGGTGACGACAGGCTGATATCCGACCTTGAAATCACCCAAGAGGGTCAGGTTCTGGCCAACGGCAAACGCCTGAAGTAATCCGCGATTATATCCACAGTAAAAGGTTTTCCCATGACCCATCTTGCCCGCCTTGGCACCACGACCGCCCTTGTCACCCTGATGGCCACGCCCATATCGGCCGATGTCAGCGCAAATGACGTTTGGGATAGTTTCACATCCCTTTATCAGGCCATCGGGTTGGATGTAGACGCAACCAAGGCCCAATCGGGCAACCGGCTAAAAATCAGCGATCTGAAATTATCGGCGAATTTTCCGTTTGAACTGGGATCGATCACCATCACCACAACCGGTTTCGATCTGATCGAGAAGGACGACGGCACGGTTGATATCAAACTCCCCGACAACATGCCGGTGGCAATGGCGCTGACCCTGCCAAATGACATCTTTGCCACCGCCACAATGGATTACCGCGTCACAGATTACAGCACGAAAATTTCAGGTGACCCCGGTGAGTTTACCATCATATCCGAAATGAGCCGCGCGGAAATGGAAATCACCAGCCTGAACGTCACAGGGCTGGATCTGCAAGATACGGACTTCGATCTTCAGTTCAATTTCACAATGGATGATATTAATAGTGAGGCCACCATTACCTCTGGCACGTTGCTTCAGGTGTCCCAGAACATTACTTATGGCGCGATGGTTATGAACGGCATCTTTATCGGCAAGGATGTAAATACCGGCAATGTTGAATCCACATTTGCGATGACTATGGACGGCATGAAATCCAACAGCACACTGGCGATCCCCAGCACGGGTATTGATTTGATGAACCTGCCCGCGCAATTGCGTGAAGGGTTATCTTTTCAGGTCACCTCCGAGGTGCAGGGCCAAGCATCCCAACAACACATGACCATAAACGGCGCGATGGCGACGGACCAAACCACAACCGTAGCAAGCTCGGTCACGTCTATGGCGTTCTCCAAAGACGGGATGACGATCGACGCCCAATCCAGCGATTATGCCATTGATTATGTCATGGCCGAATTGCCGTTTCCGATAAAGTTAGCATTCTCGAACCTGGCCGTAAAAATGGGCCTGCCCCTGTTAAAATCCGACACCGAACAGGGCTTCGTCTATGCGCTCGATTTCGACGGGATCACTATGGCGGATGAGATGTGGAACCAATTTGACCCCACCGCAGAACTGCCCCGCACCCCCGCAACCATGATGCTGGATTTGTCGGGCAAAGGCAGACTGTTCATCGACTTGTTGGATATCGAGGTCATGCGCGAGGTGACTGAGGGAAACATCAAATTCGGCGAGTTGACCGCCCTGACCCTGAACGACATGGACATCACCGCCATTGGTGCCCATCTAACCGGCAAAGGCATGTTCACCTTTGACAACACTGACCTTGATAGTTTTGACGGGATGCCGGCCCCCAGCGGCACGGCAACATTCCATATGGCGGGGCTGAACAGTGTGATGGATGCGCTGGTCAAAATCGGCCTGCTGAATAATGACGAAGCCTTTGGGGCGCGCATGGGGCTGGGTCTGTTTACTGTTGCAGGCGATAAGAAAGACACGCTGA
>Ga0190303_1000590_pt1 | contig 15050 bp, 18 predicted proteins | sample 48700701_MG_FD_161672 | JGI IMG/M metagenome (GOLD analysis project Ga0190303, IMG submission 161672) | Hydrothermal vent sediment bacterial communities from Southern Trench, Guaymas Basin, Mexico - 4870-07-0-1_MG | ecosystem: Environmental > Aquatic > Marine > Hydrothermal vents > Sediment ...
TGCGGCCTGCCCCAAGCGGGGCAATAACGGGGATCGTGTCGGCATCAAACAGGGTGTGGAGCACGGATGCGTCCATTTCAACCGGGGTGCCGACGAACCCCAATTCGGGGTTGGTTTGTTCGCAAATCATCAGGTTGGCGTCTTTACCTGACAGGCCTACGGCCTTGCCACCCTGCGCATTGATCGCCTGCACGATGCGTTTGTTAACACGGCCCGACAGCACCATTTCCACCACTTCGACGGTGGCGGCATCAGTCACGCGTTTGCCATCAACGAATTCGGATTTGATATCCAGTCTGGCCAGCATGTCATTGATCATCGGCCCGCCACCATGCACGATCACCGGATTCACCCCGACCTGCTGCATCAGAACGATGTCGCGGGCAAAGCTGTCCATGTCATCGTCATTGCCCATAGCGTTGCCGCCAAATTTAACCACAACCGTTGCCCCGTCATAGCGTTGCAATAGTGGCAAAGCGTTGGAAAGAGTGCGGGCGGTGGCGGTGCGATCACGGTGCATGGCGTCTTGATTTTTCATCACTGGTTCCTTGTTCCCTACCCTGTTAATCGCTTGCGCAAGCTGTGCCAAGGGTTGTGCCAATTGGATTGTGTTTTGCCCAGCCGCGGCCTAGGTTCTGGGCAAGCAATGATCGGGGGTTGAAATGGTCAAAACTAAGCGACGCAAAACCATGTTGTTGACGGGTGCCAGCCGCGGCATTGGACATGCGACGGTGCAGTATTTCAGCGCCAAGGGTTGGCGGGTGATCACCTGTTCACGCAATCCTTTCCCCGAGGAATGCCCGTGGGGTGGTGGGCAGGATAACCATGTCGAGATTGATCTGGCCGACCCGCGCAAAACGATTGAGGCCATCGAAGTGATACGCGAAAAACTGGGTGGGCAACTGGATGCGTTGGTGAATAACGCGGGAATTTCCCCCAAGGGGCCGAATGGCGAGCGACTGAATACGATTGATACAGACCTGATGTCTTGGGGGCATGTGTTCCACGTTAATTTCTTTGCCCCTGTCGTTTTGGCGCGTGGGTTGAAGGATGAATTGGCGGCTGCCAAAGGGTCCGTGGTGAATGTGACCTCGATTGCCGGATCACGGGTGCATCCGTTCGCGGGGGCGGCCTATGCCACATCCAAGGCGGCATTGGCGGCGCTGACCCGCGAAATGGCACATGATTTTGGGCCAATGGGCGTGCGGGTGAACGCGATTGCGCCGGGCGAGGTGGAAACGTCAATCTTAAGTGAAGGCACAGACAAGATCGTGGATCAGCTGCCAATGCGTCGGTTGGGGCAACCCGAAGAAGTGGCGGCGGCGATCTATTTTCTGTGTTCGGACGCATCATCCTACATTTCAGGAACCGAGATCGAAGTGAACGGGGCGCAGCACGTTTAGTGCGCTTGGCCGCTCGTCGCTCCCTTACGGGTGCGTCCGTCTTTAGCGAAGAAAGCCGTTAGGCTTGATGAGCGGCGGGTTAAACAAGATCAGCGATGATTGTGCGCAAAATCGCGATGCCTTCGCCTTTTTCCGACGAGGTCAGGATCAGCTCCGGATAGGCAGCGGGGTGTTTTGTCACCGCCTCGCGCACTTGTTTCAACACGGCGGCGCGGTCTTTGTCTTTGACTTTGTCGGCCTTGGTCAACACCACCTGAAACGTGACGGCGGCGCGATCCAGCAGCGTTAGGATTTCTTCGTCCACCTTTTTCACCCCGTGACGTGCATCAATCAGCACGAAAGCGCGGCGCAAAGTTTGGCGGCCAGATAGATAGGATTTCAACAGCCGCTGCCATTTTTCCACCACGGGGATCGGCGCATTGGCGTAACCATAGCCGGGCAAATCGACCAGAAACGGGCCGTTCAGCGTGGTGAAATAGTTGATTTCCTGTGTACGACCTGGCGTGTTCGACGCCCGCGCCAGACCTTTGCGCCCCGTCAGGGCATTGATCAGTGTCGATTTCCCAACGTTGGAGCGGCCAGCAAAACAAACCTCGAGCCGGTCGGCAGGGGGCAGACCGTCCATTGCCACAACGCCCTTTAGAAATTCGGTGTTGCCAGCAAACAGCTTGCGGCCGCGTTCTTTGGCATCAAAGTCCGGTTCTTCGGCGATGGAGAAAGGGATTTCCATTACAGCACCTCGATCTTGTCGCCAGTGGCGATCGGGCCGGGGGTCACGACAACGCCATAAACGCCGAATTGCTGGTGACCCCAGTTGTCTTGTAGTACGTCCAAAGTATCGGCATCACGCAGCCCCGTGTTGGGGTTCACGGTGGTGGCCATGCAGCGGGTAATGCGCTCCTTGATATCAAGTTCGGCCCCGCCGATGCGCACACGTTTGCCGACCCAGTCAAATTCTTCCCATGCTTCCAGCCCGTCAAACCAAAGGTTACCGCGCCAGCGCAGTGGCGAGGGCTCGTAGCCCAGTTTTTCGCCAATCGCGTTGTTGGTTGCGTGGCTGTTTATGCTGATCGAGGGGAAATCTGAATCGGTCATGCCTTGGGTGGTTGCACGGATGATACCGGCGGACGCGGCGCGGCTCGATGGCATTATAGGCTGGACCCAAGCCAGAAATCTGGCGCTGTCGGTGTCCGGATTAAAGGTGATGTCCGGCAAATCGGGGTGCGTCAGCGTGATGGTTCGCGTTGCCTCGTCCAGCGTGGCGCGAATGGCCATCAGCGATGGTGCCTTGGCTCCGCGCGAAAAATTGGCGCAGCGCACCCAGTTGGTGCCATCCAGTTTGGCGGCCTCGTGCGGGACGGCCCAAACGCGATCCCACGGCAGGGTTTTAGCCACGGCCAAGTCAGCGGTTTTTAACGCCTCGACCCCATGCGCCTTGATCGGGTGACGCCAGATATGGGTGAGGATTCCGGTCACTTATCGTCCTTCATCTTTTTCTTGAAGCTTTCCCGAATGTTGCCAAACACGTCGGGTTTGGCCCCTTGCGAGCGCATGATTGAATATTGCTGGATGAAGGTGATCGTGTTGTTGGTGATCCAGTAGAGCACCAGACCCGATGCAAAACTGCCCAGCATGAACATGAACACCCACGGCATCCAGGCAAAGATCATTTTTTGCGTGGGATCGGTCGGTGTCGGGTTCAGTTTTTGCTGCATCCACATGGAAATACCCAGCAGGATCGGCATCACGCCCAGCGATATAATCGCGATCATTGATCCGGGTTCGGGGGCAGCAAAGGGCAGCAGGCCGAACAGGTTCAGGATCGAGGAAGGGTCAGGCGCTGACAAATCGTGAATCCAGCCGATGAACGGGGCGTGGCGCAACTCAAGCGTGACAAAGATCACCTTATAGAGCGAAAAGAAGATCGGGATTTGCATCAGGATCGGCAAACAACCGGCGGCGGGGTTTACCTTTTCCTTCTTATAAAGCGCCATCATTTCCTTTTGCATTTTTTGTTTGTCGTCGCCGCAGCGTTCTTTTAGCGCTTCCATTTCTGGCTGCAAGGTTTTCATCTTGGCCATCGAAACGTAGGATTTATAGGCCAGCGGCAGCAGTGCGGCCTTGATGATGATGGTCAGGGCAATGATCGAGAAACCCATGTTGCCGATGAACCCGTTCAACGTGTGTAGTAACCAAAAGATCGGTTTGGTCAGGAAGAAGAACCAGCCCCAATCGATCGAATCCAGAAAGCCGGTGATGCCGCCTTTTTCATAATCCCGAATGGTTTCCCATTCTTTCGCACCGGCAAACAAGCGGGTTTCGACGGTGGCGGTTGCACCTGGTTCGACTGTCTGGATTGGCATGCGGGCTTCGGTGGTGTAAATGTCGCTGCCGGGGATGTATTTGGCGACCGAAGTAAACTTCTGGCCCTTGGCAGGGATGATGGATGTCATCCAGTTTTTGTCGGTAAAGCCAACCCAGCCCTCGTTTTCAACCGTGATCAAATCAGCGTTTGCGCCCTCGGCCTGAGCGAAGTCCAGATCCGGCATGTCGTTGTAATCGATTTCTTCCAATTCACCGTCCGACATCCGCACGACGCCCTCATGGAGGATGAAAAAGCCGACCGTGTCAGGTTCGCCATAACGCGCAACGATGCCGTAGGGGAACAGGCGGCGGGTGGCGTCGGTGGTGTTTTCAACCGATTGGCTGACCGAGAACAAGTAATGTTCATCAATTGCGATTGTGCGCCGGAAAGTCAGGCCGCTGCCATTGTCCCAACGCAGGGTCACGGGGGATTCGGTGGTCAGGACCTTGCCGGCCTCTAGCGCCCAAAGGGTGTTTGGGCCAGGGACGGCATCGGCAGGCAGATCGCCTGCGGGGGCCCAGCCATAAATCGCGTAATAAGGTTGTTCTTTGCCGTAAGGAGACAGGAGCGTGACCAGCGGGGAATCATCATCGAGCGTTTCTCGGTAGCTTTTGAGCTCCAGATCATCAATGCGCCCACCCAGTAGCGAGATAGAACCGCCAAGTTCGACCGTGTCGATTGTGACGCGCGGCGCTTTTTCCAGCGCTTCGGAGTGAGAATTGGTCGGAGCGACGGGGGCGGCGGTGCTGTCTTGTGCAACGACTGAAGGGGGCGTGGCAACGCTTGTGCCATCAGCGGCTTGCGTGGTGGACGGCGGTAAGGTCAGGTCAACCGGCGGGGGAGGTGGTTGAAACCAGACGCTCCACACCAGCATCACGATACCGCTGAGCACTACTGCAAGAATTAGGTTCTTGTTTTGATCGTCCATTGTGGGACACCCTGTCACTGAAATTGGTCTCAGTGGTTCAACAGCGCAGGGGGGGAAAGGTCAAGCGGTTTTCCTGTAATTTAAGGGATTATGGCAAATGAATTTACCCTGTCTTGCGCCCTATTTTAGGTGTTTTGGCCAGTTTTTCGTGATGTTTTTGCATCCATTCCAGCGTATCCTCGAACGGCATTGGCCGAGCCAGACCGTAACCCTGAATGTGGCCGCACCCCAGTTGCGCCAGCATTGCGTGCTCGCCCACCGTTTCAACACCTTCGCCAAGGGTTTCAAGGTCCAACTGTTCCGCCATCGTCAGAATGGCGGACACCATGCGTTGTTGTTCGGGGTCTGTATCGACTTTCATGATGAAAGAGCGGTCAATTTTGATCCGACCAACCGCAAAACGGCGGATATTGGCGATAGAGGCGTGGCCGGTGCCGAAATCATCCAGATCAATCGCACAGCCGAGCGTTGCCAGCCCTGCAATATTGCGGGTGATAATGTCATCGCCCATATCGGCGACAACAGTTTCGAGGATTTCAACGGTCAGGCGTTCGGGGGCCAGGTCAAAGCGGTCTAGCTCCCAACGGATTTTATCGACCAGCTTCGGGTTTCGCAGCTCGGCTCCCGAAAAATTCACCCCGACTTGCGGCACTGAAAACCCGCTCTCGTCCCATTTTTTCAATGAAGTGAGGGATTGATACAGGATCACTTCGCTCAACCGCTCAAACAGGCCCGCCTGTTCAATTGCGGGCAAAAAGTCACAAGGCGGGACTATACCGCGTTCTGGATGGTTCCAGCGTGCCAATGCCTCGAAACCGGTAACCTTGCCTGTGTCGGTTGAGACTTGCGGCTGAAACCAAGGCAGGATTTGCCCGTTTTCTAGGGCCGCGCTGACCTCTTCTATCAGATCATGCTGAACCTTGGCGTGGCTTTGCATTTCGGCAGAATAGCTGCGGATTGCGCTGGGACCGTTCAGGTGCGCCTCAATCAGGGCGTGTTCAGCCGCCTCGAGCATGGTTTCGCCCGCAAGGGTCGGGGCGCGCGAACCGAGGCAAAATCCGACAGAGCAAGACACGTAAACCGTGGCTGCATCAAGGCTGATAGGTTGGCTCACCGCGTCTTGCAGACGAGCCGCCACCTGAATCAACGATTCTAGATCTGCACGCCGGACGGGGGCCAGCGCGATTGCAAAAACTGCCCCGTCGAGGCGGGAAATCACATCCTGATCGCGCAACACACCGTGCATCTGGTCGGCGGTGCGGTGCAGGATGTCATTACATGCCTTATGACCCAATCGGGAAACGAGACCGCTGTAATCATCCAGTTCAACCACCAAAGCGGCGGTGTTTAGCCCGCTGTGGCTGCAAGCCAGCATGAACTGCTCCAGCGCATTATCAATAGTTTCACGCTGCCCCAGACCATTCAGCCCGTTTTGCACAGGCATCTGTGGCGCAGGGCCAGCCCCGCCAAGAAGGGCAATAAACGCGGGCAACATCAGGGCAATACCGAGCAATGCGGTTTCCCCGCCCAGCCAAAACCCACCGAGCGTGATGGCGGGGATGAATGCCAATGCCTGCGGGCCGTTGATGATAGCGCGTAAATTGCGGCGAAGTTGGGCGGCGGGCAATCCAGCCATGAGCGGCATCCTTATGCTGTGCATGGCGGGCCATACAGATTCAGCAGGACGCTACTAGCCTAAGGTCATCGGATTGTTAATTCAGGTCAGGAATTTGCATTGCATTTTCATCAATTGTTTCGGGGTCACGCATTAAACCGGCAAAATCGAACAGTTTCGGGTCCAGCAGGTGCGAGGGCCGTGCGTTCATCAGGGCGCGAAACATCACTTGGCGACGACCCGGCGCGTTTTTCTCCCAGCCATCCAGCAGCGCCTTGACCTGTTGGCGTTGCAGCCCGTCCTGCGAGCCACACAGATCACAGGGGATGATTGGATACTTCATCGCGCGAGCGAATTTTTCGCAATCCACCTCTGCCACATGGGCCAGCGGGCGATAGACGAACAGATCACCTTCCTCGTTCAGCAGCTTTGGTGGCATCGTGGCCAGCCGCCCGCCGTGAAACAGGTTCATGAAAAAGGTTTCCAGAATGTCATCGCGGTGGTGCCCCAGCACAATGGCGCTGCAGCCTTCCTCGCGGGCGATACGATACAGATTGCCACGGCGCAGGCGCGAACACATGGCGCAAAAGGTGCGCCCCTGCGGGGTTTTGTCCATGACGATAGAATAGGTGTCCTCGTATTCAATCCGGTGCGGCACCTGCATTTCCTTCAGGAATTTAGGCAGCACGGTGGCGGGAAAATTCGGCTGGCCTTGATCCAGATTGCAGGCGATTAGGTCCACCGGCAGCAGCCCGCGCCATTGTAGTTCGTGCAGAACAGCCAGCAGGGTATAGCTGTCTTTGCCGCCCGACAGACAGACCAGCCACTTGGCCCCGCGCTCGACCATACCGTATTGATCAATCGCCTCGCGGGTCTGGCGAACAATGCGTTTGCGCAGCTTTTTGAATTCAGTGGTCGAGGGGGCACCGTGGAATAGAGGGTGGATGTCGTCAAGAATGTCGGGCATGTGCTTTTCATTATTCATTTTGTTCTTCTATATCAGTGATTTCAATTCCTTCTGCGCTACTTAAAATACCGAAAACATCCGCACTGAGGCGCATTACTTGGCTGGAAATATCTTCTTTCATGAAAATCCATTTCCGCCGGGAAAGCTTATCAGGCTCTATACCTACACGCATTTCAGGGATCATATTTCGGTCATCTTCACCCTGTGCAAAAGACGAGAACACTACGGAAGCCTGAAAACCCGTTTCAGGTTGAACAATATCGAGCCACCACCCAAAATCTTCAGCTATTAAAGCCGAATCTGAGTAACCTAGAATTGCGAGTTGCGCTTTGACGAAATCGGCTGTGGCGAATCCTGACATCCAATCGTTGATAAGCTGGTCGTCTTCGGGTGCGCGAGGGAACTCATGGGCCTTAACTGCCATGCCAATTGTATACTTTTCCATCATGTCTCCTTATCGTGCTCACATTCCCCATCCACCGGATCATAGCCGCAGCCACCCCACGGGTTGCAACGGCCAACTCGTTTGGCGGCCATCCATGCGCCTTTGATCGCGCCGTGCTTTTCCAAGGCTTCCATGGCGTAGGCGCTGCATGTGGGCTGATAGCGGCACGAATTGCCGACCCACGGCGAAAATAACAGGCGGTAGGCGCGTACGGGCAGGGCGACGATATGGGCAATCGGGGTCATTTGACGGGTCCGTGGATGGTGGTGAGCGCGTATGTCAGATCATTGACCAACTCTATATAGGCACGATCAATGGTTGCACCAGCGCGACCGATCAGCACGTAGTCCCATCCTGCATGGCCCAGCGTGGGCAGCACCTCGCGCACAATGGCCCGTAGGCGGCGTTTGGCGCGGTTGCGTTTCACGGCATTGCCTACTTTTTTGGAACAGGTGTAACCAACGCGGATCAGATCGGGGTCGGTTTCATCGGGCTTGCGTTTGCGGGCTTGCAACACCAACCCTTTGGTTGCCTTGCGCACCGCCTTTGAGGCCCGCAGGAAATCGGCGCGTTTGGTCATAGTGACCAGACAAACGGAAACCGCCGATGGCCCGCGCGTGGTGTCTGGCGTATTGCCTACCACGGGTGCCTTCGGCGGTGTCATATCGTTTTACCTAGATAGGCAGCGCTTATGCGCTGAGTTTGGCGCGACCTTTGGCACGACGTGCGTTCAGGATGTTGCGGCCAGCTTTGGTTGCCATGCGTGCGCGAAAGCCGTGGCGGCGTTTGCGAACAAGGTTAGATGGTTGAAATGTGCGTTTCATCGCCCGTCTCCGTTTATAGTCGTGTCTGATATGGCCTGCACCCATAAAGGATTCGTAGGCCAACAATGTTTGAAGTCCGTCATTTAGGGGGTTGTCGGGGGTAAGTCAATTCGTCAATCGCACCAAAAGTGCAACAAATCCGGCAATTGTCCGGCTGATATGTTTCAATACAGGGCAAAACCCCCGTGTAAAGTGAAACATCCCATCACCAGTGATCAAGGCAGCGTGATCGGGCTACTTATTTGCGGCGCTTGCCTGCATGTTGTGTTGCAACGGGGCACGGCAATGGAAAAGGCAAGATGAGTGACATGACGGATACACAGAAAAGCGGGATGATGCGGTATTTGCCCCTGATCGCTATTTTCACAGCGGCAGTGATCGGCGCATTTACTCTGCGCGACTACCTGTCGTTCGAGGCGTTGCGCGACAACCGCGAGGCGCTGATTGCGTTTCGGGATAATAACTATGTGGTCACCGTGCTGGTGTTTATGGCGGCCTACACCACGGTGGTGACCTTTTCACTGCCGGGGGCTGCGATTGCGTCGATCACCGGTGGGTTCCTGTTTTCTACTTTCCCGGGTTCGTTGTTCAACATTATGGCGGCGACCACGGGTGCCACGCTGATTTTTATGGCGGCGCGCTGGGGGCTGGGTGAAAAACTGGCTGCCAAGATGGAAGCGGGCGAGGGGGCGGTGAAGAAAATCAAGGACGGGATTGATGAAAACCAGTGGTCGATGCTGTTTTTGATCCGCTTGGTCCCAGCGGTTCCGTTCTTTGTTGCCAATCTGGTGCCCGCGATGGTCGGCGTGCCGCTGCACCGGTTCGTGATTTCCACCTTTCTGGGGATCATTCCCGGTGGGGTCGTCTATACATCTGTCGGGGCCGGTCTGGGTGATGTGTTCGCCCGTGGCGAAACCCCGAACTTTGGCATCATCTTCGAGCCACAAATCCTTCTGCCCATTCTTGGCCTTTGTGCGCTGGCCGCATTGCCAATGGTGCTGAAACTGATCCGGAAATAGGAATTAAGAAAATGAAAAACATCAAAACGGATATCTGCATCATCGGTGCAGGGTCGGGCGGTTTGTCGATTGCATCAGGGGCGGTGCAGATGGGCGCAAGCGTGGTTCTGCTGGAAGGGCACAAGATGGGCGGCGATTGCCTGAACTATGGCTGTGTGCCGTCAAAGGCGCTGCTGGCCGCTGGCAAGATGGGTATGGCGTTTGGCAAGGCCAAGGATCATGTGCGTAGCGCGATTGAGACCATCGCCCCGCATGACAGTGTCGAGCGGTTCGAAGGGCTGGGCGTCAATGTGATTACGGAATACGGCAGTTTCCTATCACCAACCGAGGTGCAGGCGGGCGACACCATTATCACCGCACGACGTTTTGTAATTGCCACGGGGTCGTCGCCGTTTGTGCCGCCAATTCCGGGGCTGGAAAACGTGCCTTACGATACCAACGAAACCATTTTCGATAACCGGACCAAGCCCAAGCACCTGCTGGTGGTTGGCGGCGGTCCAATCGGTATGGAAATGGCGCAGGCGCACCGGCGGCTGGGCTGCGAGGTGACGGTGATTGAAGGCATGAAGGCGATGGGCAAGGATGACCCTGAAATGGCTGCGATTGTGCTGGATAACCTGAGGGCCGAGGGCATAGAGATTGCCGAGGACGCGATGGCCAAAGAGGTGCGCGGCAAAAAGGGCGCGATTGAAATCGAGGCTCAGGATGGCCGCGTGTTCAAAGGTACGCATCTGTTGATGGCGGTGGGGCGCAAACCCAATATTGACCGTCTAAATCTGGATGCTGCTGGCATTGAGCACCACCGCGCTGGCGTCAAGGTTGGCGCAAACCTGCGCACCACCAACAAGCGGGTTTATGCGGTGGGCGATGTGGCCGGTGGGCTGCAATTCACCCATGTCGCAGGGTATCACGCCGGTGTGGTGATCAAATCCATGCTGTTCGGGCTGCCATCCAAAGCCAAAACCGCGCATATCCCGTGGGCAACCTATACCGATCCGGAACTGGCGCAGGTTGGGCTGACCGAAGCACAAGCCCGTGAAAAGCACGGCGACCGGTTGGAAGTTATCCGGTTCGATTTCGCGGGCAGCGACCGTTTGATCGCCGAGGGTAAGGCCAAGGGGCTGATCAAGGTGATGGTGGTTAAGGGGCGCCCTGTGGGCGCATCCATTGCTGGGCCATCTGCGGGCGAGTTGATCGGCCTGTGGGCGATGGCGCTGGCCAACAATATGAAGATGGGGGCGATTGCTGCGACTGTTCTACCTTACCCGACGGTGGGCGAGGTCAACAAACGCGCGGCAGGTGCGTATTTCACCCCACGGCTGTTTGAAAGTGCTAACGTCAAACGTGTGGTTGGTTTTGTTCAACGGTTCTTGCCGTAATCCGGCATTGAAAGGACTGAAATGTTTTTGAATTCACTCTCTGGTCGGTTCCTGATCCTGACGACCGTTTTTGTTATGTTGGCCGAGATCATGATTTTTGTGCCATCCGTTGCGCGGTTCCGCGAGGATTACCTGCTGCTGCGGCTGGAAAAGGCCCAGATCGCGTCGCTGGCCCTGCTGGCAGACGATATGATCGGCGATGCGTTGGAAGCCGAGCTGCTGCAAAATGCGGGCGTCTATAACGTGGTGTTGCGGCGTGATGATATGCGCCAGTTGATGCTGTCGTCGCCGCTGCCGGATGAAGTTCACTCCACCTATGATCTGCGAGACCCAAAACCTGCTGACTTGATTGGTGACGCGCTAAAGCGGCTTTGGGATACGGATGAACGGGTGATCCGGGTGATGGGCGAACCTGTGCGCGAGGCTGGCCTGCTGATCGAGGTGACGATGAACACAATGCCCCTGCGGGCGGCAATGATCGACTACGGGCTGAACATTTTGAAATTGTCGGCGGTCATTTCGGTGATCACCGCGATCATGCTGTTTCTGGCTGTGCGCGGGTTTTTGTTAAAACCGATCCACCGTGTGGTGCGACACATCAAATCCTATGCAGCGGCCCCCGAAGATGTGCGCCGGATTATCGAGCCATCAGCAAGCGTGCTGGAATTGCGCGAGGCAGAAGAGGCTTTGCAATCTATGCAAACACAACTGACCGGATCGCTAAAGCAAAAGGAGCATTTGGCCCAGATGGGCGGGGCGGTGGCCAAGATTAGCCATGATTTACGCAACATCCTGACCACCACACAGCTGTTTGTCGACCGGCTGGAAGGCTCTGATGACCCGATGGTGCAACGGGCAGCGCCCAAGCTGGTGAATTCAATTTCACGCGCGGTCAACCTGTGTGAAAGCACCTTGGCCTTTGGTAAAGCGGAAGAGGCGGCCCCCGCGCTGACCCGCGTGGCGCTGACGGATATTGTGAGCGATGTAATCGATGGGGAACGGCTTGCGGTGGAGGATCATGACGTTCGCTATAGCGATGATATACCTGCCGAAATGGTTATTCGGGCCGACCCCGAGCAACTGCATCGGGTGATCTCGAATATCGTGCGCAACGCGCGACAGGCGATTGTCGCCACGGGCAAAAGCGGTGAAATTTCCATTCGTGCACGCGAGGATGAAGACAACTGGTGGGTCACTATCAAAGACACCGGCCCCGGCCTGCCCCCCAAAGCCCGCGAGCATTTGTTCACACCGTTTCAAGGCGGGGTGCGCAAAGGCGGCTCTGGTCTGGGCCTGTCAATTGCGGCGGAACTGGTGCGCGGCCATGGTGGTGCGCTCGAGTTGCGCAAGACGGACAGCGATGGCACCGAGTTTGTTATCTGTCTGCCGAGGGGTGAAGTGGATTTAGATACTGTTGGTGCGTGATTCCCCCTTGCAAACCATCGCGCGGACCGCTAAATCGACGACTGGTTAGCACCCGTAGCTCAGCTGGATAGAGTACCTGACTACGAATCAGGGGGTCGCACGTTCGAATCGTGCCGGGTGCACCATTTTTCTCAATAAAAGCAATGGCTTACAGTAGTGCCGTCCGTTGCGGTATGTTGCTTAGATCTAAGTAATAAGCCGCTAGTAAGCAGCACAGACACGTCTGGCGACTCATTCAATAAAACACCTCGGCACCCATGCCTAGTGCTGCGGCTTTCTCAATCAGGAATGGCCTTGCATCCATTGCATAGGCGAACCCTGATAACGTCTTGACTCAAAAACGGGTTGGCGCAGGTCATGCAAACTCGCCAACCGACAGTCCTAACCACACGGGGCGGGTTGCAGTCATGGTCAAACACTGGCTCACGCCTTTTGCACCCGTCGAAGTCCCAAGGTTCGGGGACCAAGAACCCATGCCAGTTGAGGCGCGGCCCCTTTGCTGGCGCTGTGCGCACGGGTTTGCTGTGGTTGCCCTTGTACCCTTGGCCCGCTGCTGGTCGGGGCTGTGCTGGCCGTTGGTGTGGTGGTTCACCGCGTTTCCACCGTGCTAACCAGTCAGGCTCCAGTTCTGTCATTGCCAAAGCGTCCAAACGCGGTCCTGTGACCAGCGTTTTAGCGCAGCAAGCACGCCGCCGTTCCCGTCTTCACCAATCCAGTCAATGCGGTCCAACTTCTTATCTGCCACCTCGGTGCGAATCTCGGCTTCAAACTCTGGCGAGCCAAGATATTCCAACTGTGGTGACTCGCGCGACCGCTCAAGGCGCTGGACCCGTGCCAGCATTCCACGCACCCCCGCCATATGATTAGCCCTCGTTCTTGAGGTGTTTGAGGGCAGCGCCAAGGCGCAGCGCAGCGGCAAGGTTGTGGTTGTCCTCCGCTTCGCGAAACTCTGCTGCCTCAAGGTAGCGCTGGTGCAGTATCTCACGCTCCGCCTTTGTCAGCGCAGAACCTCGGGCGCGGTTGTGGTAATCTTGATGGTCATTCAGCATGGTTTGATAACTTTCAGTTTGAGAAGCACACCGTGGGCTTCGATGCGCAAATCCGGGTCGGAGCTGTCCCGCATGACCGTCGTGCATGTGTTGACCACGAGTTGTCGCAGTTCGCCGCGTTCCTGATTGGTCATGCTGGCGAAGTAGCGCTGGATACCCTCACGGTTCCGTTCGAGATATTCTTCACCCGTAATCGGGACCAGTTCGATGTGGCGCGCCATTACATCCGACATACTGACCGCCCATGCTACAGCCTCATCATACCTGTCGATTGGAAAGGTAGACAGGCAGAAGCGCCCCTCCGAACCGATGAGCCATGTCTCCACAAACAGGTCTTCGGGGAGCGGGTCATAGGCGCAGACCATGTTTCGCTTCGTGTGTTTGACCGACATTATGCCACCGCCTTTGCTTCAAGAATCACAAGCCGCTCTTCCAAATCGGCAACGGCTTGAATGCTGGCCACAGAATTGAGGCACCCAATCAAAGTGCGCCCCGTATCGGGGTCTACGTTGCCGTTAGCGACCGCTTGCATGATTTGCTGCGCTTGCGCTGCAAGGGGCGCATCGCTGCTTAACTCAAACTGCACGCGCTCTGCCTGCGCTTTGATGATGGGGGCGCAGCGGGACAAGACCAGCCCTGCGGCCTGCATGTCACCCTCCAACGCGGCGTCAATAACCACACGCGCAACCTTTGGCGCATCTTCCATCAGCGCCCGAGTCACTTTTGTACGCTTGTCGGGCACCCCCTTGGGACGTCCGAGAGGATTTGGGCTGGCCATACCGCGCTCCCATTTCGCGGGTGCTGGCTTGGGTGTATAGCCCTTCTTCCATTCGGGTTCAGATACATCGGTCATTGCGCGTTCCTGATCTTATCAAGGTGAATGCAGGGTCAAGCGCCTTTGAAGGCAAGCGCCTTCTCAGCTTTAGCTTGGGCTTCACGGACTTTATTGGCTTTGGAAGACGAACCGCCCACGGCCTTCTCCATCGCTTTGAAGACCTTGCCGGAATCATTTTCAATCATCGCCTTCGCAGCCTGCATCACTTTGAGCCGCTTTGCTTTTTCAGGCTGCTGGCGTTCATGGTAAAAGCGCGTGAGTGTCTTCTGCATGTTGGCGTCGATACCCGTTAGCATCGCAGGTGCGCCAAGAACGGCGGTCGAAACAATGTGGTCACCTTCTTCAATTGCTTTCTGAATGACAGTCATGCGCTCTGCGGTGGTCAGCGCTTTGATATGGGCGCGTACCTCGGCTGCAACGCCACCCGCAGCCTGTGCCTCAATTGGTGTGGTTAGTTCGCCCTCAATGTGGGCAATGCTTTGCACGAGGCGGTTGTGGGTGTTGTCGAAGGTCCGCGTGATCTTGGCGAGGTGCTTTGCCGCGAACGTGTCCACTTGGAGCAGCTTTTGTTCATCGTTCCAGCCAGTGTTTTTGTCTGCCTGCTCGCGGGCAGCAATCACACTTCGGATGCCTTCATAGGCGGTACTGAAGGCATTCTGGGTCGGTGCAAGAATGTCTTTCGTGCTGTCATCATAACCGTCGATTTTGGTTACATTGTCAGGGTGAAGGGCGGGCGTAATGCGGGTGTCTATGTCTGCCATTTTGTTCTCTCGATACCTAATATTTGTTTGATCCG
>Ga0190303_1000592_pt1 | contig 15040 bp, 18 predicted proteins | sample 48700701_MG_FD_161672 | JGI IMG/M metagenome (GOLD analysis project Ga0190303, IMG submission 161672) | Hydrothermal vent sediment bacterial communities from Southern Trench, Guaymas Basin, Mexico - 4870-07-0-1_MG | ecosystem: Environmental > Aquatic > Marine > Hydrothermal vents > Sediment ...
AAATACCATTAATAGCTTGATCAATACCATACAAATGTGCTGTTAGATTATCGACACTATCAACTTCTGAAGGAGTAGTTGCTGGAGTATAATAAGATGGATTCCAATCAATATCAAGTTTATCACCATCAAGTTCAACAGATCCATTTGTAATTAGATCAGCAGGTACAACTGAGATGATTGTACCGCTACCACCTGTAAGACCATCACCAATAGCACTTGAATTAATTTGTGTACTAGTTATTCCACCGTCTTTAACAATCAACTGATTCGAAGCGTTTTCACCAATAGTTGAATTGTCAATCTTAACTGCTACACCATTAGTTGATACATTTACAACAGTTGCCAGATTAGTCCCACCAACAGTATCAGCATCAACAGCAAGAGCAACACCACTGCCTCCAGTAATACCATTACCAGCAGCAGCAGTTGAAATTCTTAGATTTTCAGCCCCATCATCCTCAAGACCTGTACCAGCAAAATCAGATACATCAACAGCAAGAGCAGATCCTCCACCACCTTGAAGACCATCACCAGCAATATCAGTGCTAATTTGCGAAATACCAATTCCACTATCCTTAACAATCAACTGATTTGAAGCATTTTCACCAATAGTTGCATCATCAATCTTAATTGCAACACCATTAGTTGATACATTCACAACAGTTGCCAGATTAGTTCCACCAGTAGTATCTGCATTAACAGCAAGAGCAGAACCGCCACCTCCAGTAATACCATTACCAGCAGCAGCAGTTGAGATTCTTAGATTTTCAGAACCATCATCCTCAAGACCTGTACCAGCAAAATCAGATACATCAACAGCAAGAGCAGATCCGCCACCACCTTGAAGACCATCACCAGCAGCAGCAGTCGAGATTCTTAGATTTTCAGAACCATCATCCTCAAGACCTGTACCAGCAAAATCAGATACATCAACAGCAAGAGCAGCACCACCACCACCTTGAAGACCATCACCAGCAGCAGCAGTTGCAATTCTAACAAGATTTCCAGAAACTTCCAAACCAGATCCAGTAGCAACGGAAATATCATTGGAAGTTCTATTAATACCACCAACATTTCCTGTACTACCATCACCAATATGAATAGTATCTCCGTCTTTTGTTAGACCTGTTCCCGAAGTAATTTGACCAGCACCTGAAAACTGTGAAAAATCAATATCACTCGTACCAATAGTAATATCACCAGTTGAAGTTACTACCCAACCTGTATTTTCTAAAGTATTTCCTTCTTCAATAAATGTAAATGCTCCACCACTAACTTCTCCATCAGGTGAATCATCAAAATCAGATGTTCTTGTTAAAACAAATGGATTTGATCCATCACCAACAGTAGTTACTTCATAAATACCATTTTGTATCGAATCTGCCTGATCTTTAACCAAAATTCGATCATCTGCAACTAATGTAATACCATCTTGTGATGGTAATGCTCCAGCAGAACTGCCAGTAAGAGTGGCTCCTACACCTGAAGAACCATTATCATATGTACAAGAAGGTAAAGCTGTAATCGTTGCAACCCTAACAGAACCTTTAACATCAAGACCCTGAGCAACTGTATCGGCATAATCTTTGACTTTCAATGACGACCATACCTTATTACCATCAGCAGCATCAGAATCCGTAAAATTAATAGCTAAATTACCTGAACTGTTTTTCAAGTTATCTGAATCATAATTAATCCACTTCGCATTCATCTTTGACATTCTTAACTTTCTCCTTAATTTAAAAAAAATAATTACCAATAATAAATTGTCAACTTATCATTAACAGCTAATAAATTTTCCCACAATAAACCATTCCAATCAATTCTGCTTAAAACTAAAGTATAATCTACATCCAATTCACCTTTCATTCCTCCTTCAACAAAAATTAAAACTTTTTCCTTAACCTGTGGAACTGATGAAAGTTCAATATATTTATTTGATATATCTGTTGTTGTTAAAACAAAATTTTCAGTTTTTACAGATAAAGAAGTTGAAGAACTTTGACCAGTATAAACAAAAACTGTAACTTTAGGAACTCCCCAACCTAAATCAAATGGAGTATAACCTTCTGCAAATTTAATAATACCTGCATAATAATCAACATTCCATGAACCTTCAGTTGGAGTTATCAATGTTTCATCATTACGATATAATAACAATTGGTATCCATGACTTGGTAAATTTGTTACTGTATGAGGAACATCTACAGGACTAATAAAAGGTCTAACAAAAAGTCCAGAATCATTTAAATACCAAGATTGTCCATTTGAACCTGGTATTTCTGTTAAAATGTTTAATGTATATTTAGTAACAGCCGGATTTGCTATCGCTTCTGCATCAGCAGCTATAATATCAGCAGCCCAAGCAACTTCATCAGCCCACACTTCATTAAGCCGAACAGTATGTGAAGATTTATATTGGCTCTCATAAACATTTTGATTTTCTTCAGTTGGAGTTTTTGATAACCCATGAAAATATCCTAATTGACGTTTCGCTGCATCTGAAAAATCCGTCATGCAAACCCCCTAAAAATAAATCAATCTTGAAAAAAACCCCTTAATATAGTATATAATTCATAAAGTTCACTCCTTTTAAGTGTAAATTTATAAACAATATTATTCTCACCAGACGGGTTAATTTCTAAAATATAAAAATTTTTGTCAATTTTTTTACAAACTATCATAAAAATTTGCGCAAAAAAAATTCGATGCGCAATCCTCCTTTCAATTAAGAAAAAATAATTAAATCCAATTTACAATCTCAAACGAACCAATGTATTTTGCAAAATAATTTTCATCAAAACTTATTCTATACCAAATACCCCACTCTGATGAAGCATCTGTAAAACCACCAGTTCCTAATGTAAATTCAATTTGATTATTTAAATTTAAATTATACACATCAGCATTAATTCGACAACCACTACCATTACTCAAACTTCCACCAACATATAAATCATTAACAATATACCAATTTGTTTTATCTAAAGATATCTCAATTAATATATTATGGTTGATAATATTATTTTCATTAATATTATGATTTAATAACTGAAATCTTCCATTTGAATGAGATATATTTGTGTGATAAAATCTACTCCTAAAATAACGAACTCCAGTTAAATTTAAATAATTTGGTTGACTAGTAGAAAATGGATTATAACTTGTATAATCTTCTGAAGGATAAATTAGTTGACTATTTTTAAGCTGTAAACCATCATTACTATTTAAATCATGCGAACTATCCCAAGGTGTAGCATAATCTGATTGTAATCTTCTCGATTCATTTCGAAAATCCTCAAATATTGAAGTTGAATTATCAGTATAAGTATCTATTAAAATATTTTTTTCTGAACTATATATCCAGCTTCCTGTTGACCAATCATTAATTCTAGCTTTAATTCTAGCATTAATTTGTCTAAAAATATTTGGTTGAATTATTAACCAATTGTTATTAGTATAAAATGAATTTATATCGTTATATATATTTGTCCAATTACTTAAATGAGTTGAATCTAGTGATAACAGATTTAAACCATAATCTTCGCCGTTAATTTCAATTGATGAACTCATTTGATAACTATTACTATTATGATAATTTATAGTTGCTAAATTTACATTAAATGATGTATTTAAGTCATAATAATATACACCACTAATTTGTTTTATTATAATATTGTTTTCATTTATATTTAAATTATCTATAACGGCGAGAAACGGCTGATTGTCGTAAAATATGTCAGATTGTTCTTTAACAAAAACACCTTCAACACCATTATTATGTTCAATCTTAATAGAAAATCTTCCACCATTTGGTATAATACTAGCAATATCTACTACACATCTAAATTTAGCTTTAAATTTAAATTGATCTGGACTGTAATCTGAAATATTGATTAATATATTGTTATTTGTTATACTAATATTACCAGTAATCATCATCCAATGACTTGCTAATATTGTTAAATTATCTGCATCATATACTATCACTGTGATTTCAGTCGTCTCATTAACTAAACTAAAATCTTCATTCGTTTCATATGTTAAAAAATTTTCATTTGTAGATTTATACGAATTTCCCGCTACCCAATCACCAATTTTAAAAGGATTACCTTCATTTAAAGGAGCAGCTATCCTTCGTGTAAATGCTGGAATATCATCAATTAAAGCATCAGTTACACCATCAGTTGTATTAAAGTGTGAACAAAAATTTGGAGGCGGTACATAAACATTAATTTTATTACCAGCTAAAGAACTCTCAATATCAGCACCAACAAAATTTATTCTATTTACTGTTGATGATATTTCTACTCCTTCATTTTCAATAGCCAATTGTGTTGTACTTAAACCAGATAAAAAATTCTCTTTTGTTATTTTTTTTATTTCTGTCCCATCAAAAATTACTATATAATCCGATGGTTGCGATGAAGATACTTCTGAGAGTAAATCAAAATCCAAATTTCCACCAGAAGTAGCAACAGAATTTCTGGACTTTTCTATCCATAAATTTAGTTCACTTGAAAATACAAAAGTTACAACTACATTTAATTTTATTTGAATTGAATTAGTCGATAAAGACAAACCTGAACCGTTTCTCAATGTAATAAAATCACTATTACTTGTACCAACTAAAGTTAATTGTTGTCCTTCAACTCCGGTTACAATTTGTGGTGAACTAACTAAAATAACTTCTCCAGAACCTAAATCTGTTGACAAAAAAGTAATAGCATAATTTGCTAACACTTGATTATAGTTCTTTATTTCTGATTGTTTACCAGTAGTTGAAACTGACATGCTATCAATTAATTCCCAAAACTGACTTTGTGTTGGGAAATCACGATATTCAAAATATTTCTTCAATACATCAAGAGAAGTTATACCACCCACAACCAAAACCTCCTTGTCTATTCTTTAATAGTCAACTTACGTATGTGAATATCTGATTTAGACATGAAATCAATCTTTTTCGCATAACTAAACAATATTGAATCAACTTCTTTCAATATAATCGAAGGCATTCTCTTATTAACCTTAAACAAATTAGTTGGATAATATTGTAATGCAACCATTGGAGCAAAATAATCAAAACTGGATGTCATTAAATTATAATTATTTAATGATATATTAAAAATCATATTTAAAGAAAGTCGATTAGGATTATTTGAATAAAGATGCATATCAACGAGTAGGTTTGATATATCATTTAATTTTGTGTAAACTTTATTTTTTTCAATTAGTTTTTCAAAATCTTCATCATAGTGTTCCTTGTAATTCTTTTTGATTACATTCAATATCCCATAAAATTTCATTCCAAAAAAATGACTGTAATATAAATAAACACAAGATAAATAAATAAGATTTTTTACTTTTTTAGATGATATAGTGTTTTTTTCTATAGCTTGTAGCACTACTGAAGAAAAATAAGTCGACAATAATTTATTTAATTTATTATCTTTTTTTATTTTTTCCTTATTTAATAAAATTGCAGCCCGTAATATTCCATAATATGTCGCATAAATACTGTTATCAATATTATCTGAATCTCCAGTCGTAATATCAATTTCTAATGCTTTTGAATTTAAAACTACTGCAACTAATTTATTATTATCTAATACAACTCTTGCAAATATTTTTTTAACATCATCACTTTGTGAAAAAGTAACACCCAAATAAATATTTTGATTGTTAAATGCTTTCTCAACTATCGTTTTAACATTGTTTTTCGGTAATTTATATAAAAATAATTTAAATTGATCGAAAAAATGTTTATAAACTGATGTTAATTCGTTATTTTCTTTCAGTCTTTGTATGATAAGTAATTTTCGTTCAATAGCTAAAAATAAATTTGATTTATCTATTTCATTATTCATTTTTTAAAAAAATCTCCAATCATCAAAAATCACCTCAAGCGTGGAAACCACAGCTTTAACTGTGGAGTTGCTGACCTGAATTAAACAAATTTTAATATAGCTTCTAATAACGGCGCAATAACTATTCCATTCCTTAAATTCTCCCTTGTGAAATTAAAAATTGTTGATATTTCATTCACTAACAAAATTATTGGATAAAAATAAAAACGATCTTCATATTGATCTAAACAAAAAACCTCTGGACGCATTTCCCATTTTGTATTATTGAAAGATACATGTTCCGAATTTGTTTTTAAAAATAAAAGATTTATCATAAATAAATTTTCATGTATCGGTTTATTAAATTCTTCAAAAATTTTACTTTGATCATAAGGTTGCATTGCAAAATGCTTTTGTAAGTTACTATACTGTCTCACCAAAAATCTCCTCAAGCGTTCTGATGGTTTTAATCGTAGGATTGCTGATATTGTCTCCAGAGAGTTTGACAATACAACAAAAAATTTTATTAATTTTTATTATTTTTCATATAAAAATAATTGTTAAAAAGTAAAAAAAAAAGTTTTTTTTAATCAACCAAAGAAAGGAAAAAAAAATGATAGCAAAAAAATCAAAAAGTATTAATTTTGTTGTAGAAAACATTCTAAAAGACAACATCATCCTTCAGATAAATCCGAAAATGGATGTTGCTTTTCCATATTTAATTGGAAAGCCTGGTGGAGGAAAAACAGCAACAATTAAAAATCTTGCAGAAAAGTATAATGCAGGATTCATCTCAACTCACTTCGCTCTTGTACCATTCGAAGAATTAGGTGGAATCCCTAATTTTGAAAAAATCAAAATTAAAGGAAAAATCCATACCGGTACAAAATGGAGTTTTCCATCAATAATCGGAGAACTTTTTCGATTATCGGAAGAAAAAGATTTTGTGATTTGGTTATTGGATGATTTACATTTGTGTGGATCAATTCATATGTCGTTGTTATATGAATTATTAACAGAACGAAAAATTAGGGATTATAAAATCCCGAGAAACGTTGCCATAGTAATGGCTGGAAATGACGGTAACAAAACCGGAGCAAAAATGTTGTTTTCAGCTATCGTAAATAGAGTAATGATGCTACAAGTACATACAGATATTAACGAATGGGATCGAAATTATGCTATTCCAAATGAAGTAAATATCGGTATAAGATCGTTTTTAAAAAACGATCAATATATTCAGTATTTTCATGAAGAAGAAGAGGTTGATTCTCCGTGGGGATCACCTAGAAGTTGGTCGAGATTATCAGAGATGATTAACCAAAAAGAAAAAATCGGAAAAATCAATTCTGATTTATTGTTATACCTCACCAACGCCCATGTTGGGAAAACTGCTGCTAGTAGTTTTGTAAATTACTACAAAATCTATAGAAATTTTAATTTTAAACAAATACTAAAAGATGCTGAAAAATTCACAATATCAGACAATCTGAGTGAGAGATATTCACTTGGATTTGGTCTTACTAACTATTTAGCAAATAACGACAGTGAGAAAAATTGTAATGATTTTTGTAAAATTCTCACGATGTATTTGCACGAAACACCAGATATTGGTGTTATAATGTTAAAAGAAATTATCGATATTGAGAAAATATCGAACAAAAAGATATTCACAAAAATTTACAAAATAATGAATGAAGATTCTAAAAAAAAGAAAATATTTAGAAAAAGATTAGATGAAATTCAAAATATCTGATTAATATTTCTACAAAACTTAATGTTTCTTCTGCGAATAATTGCAGAAGAAACATTAAAGAAAGGAAAAAAATATGATAAAACATTCTACCAACTTTAATGAAAAAATCAGAAAAGCTTATCTACGACTAATAAAGAAAGACATTATATTTTTTGGATTACAGTTATATCAATTTAATTTGAACATTCGAAATGACATGAATGAAAAGATAATTGGTATGGTTGAATTTCCTTATAATAAATCTGATGAAAAGTTCCTAATAAACAACCAAATATCATTCAATGAATATTATATTAAAAAAGAAGTTAACTTTACATATGAAAATGTTGCTTATGTTCTTATACATGAGTTACTACATATTCTTAAAAAACATATGAGTCGCAAAGGTAATAGAATTCATGAAATATGGTCGGTTGCTTGTGATCATGTCATCGAAAGAGAATTGAAAGAAAATTTACCTTTAAAACCATTCAAAGGTGATTACATCATAATTGACAAATTACATAAAGCTCTTCCAAATTGTACTGAAGAAGAAGCTTATGAATGGTTAAAAAAAGAAACAAAAACAATAAAAATATCACTAAACATCGATTATATAGAAATTGACGAAAAAAATGGTGATGATAAGAAAAAAATTTCTTCACCTTTACAAAATATTCCAAAAGAACAAATAAAAGAAATTGAGGATGATATTCGTGTTCAAGCGAGAATCCTTCTAGAACAAATCAAATCAAAAGGTAAAATGGAAGGAAAGCTTCTTGAATATATTAATGAGATTCTCAAAGTGGATGTTCCGTGGGACGTAATAGTTGAAAAAGCAATAAAAAACAACATAAAACTCACTAGCGACAATCGAAGTTGGAGAAAATTGCACAATAATTATCGGGTTCACGGAATAAACATACCAGGTTATATTGATAATGCTGAAAAATATCCTGATGAATTAATTATTACTATCGACACATCAGGTAGCATTAACAAAGACGACTTACAAAAATTTTCGGACATAATCGTACAAAGTATGAAATATTTTACGACAATAAGAACAATTAGTCACGATATTCCAGTAACTGATGAGCAAACTTTTTCAAAAGATAATATTTACGCATTTCTAAATTATATCTCAAAAACAGGATTCAAAGGTAGAGGTGGTACTTCTCATATAAAAGTATTTCAACGAATAGAAGAAATTAACAAAAAAAAATCAAATATTAGCTTAGTAATAAGCTTAACGGACAATTATAGTGACATAGAAAAAATTTTGGATAAGCAAGAATGGTTAAAAACTATAAAATTAATCATTCTTCATAATTCAAAAAACCTTGATATAGACAATAAAAATGTATTGCAGATTAAATTTTAATCTAACATACCACGGGGATAATGCCCCGTGGTGAATTATTTTTTTGATAGCTGTTTTAGTCGTGATATTACTGATTTGACTGAAGTGAACCAACTTTCCTCCAACTGTTAAAACATTTATCACCATATAATTTTTCAATCAATTTGAATATTTTATGAGCAATTGTTTCATCAAAATTATCAATCAAATCTACAAACGTTAAATCATTTTTATGTAAAACAACAAGCTGATCTGGTGTTAATTTTCTTTCGTTTAATACAACATCTTGATAAATCGTCAATAATGAATAAATATTTTTTAAATATTCTTTATCATCATCTGACTGAATATGTTTATATTTATAATTATAAATAGTTAACCAATAAGTAAATTTTTCTTGATTTGATGCATTCTTAAAATCAGATTCTGGTCTTATATAAGGTTTACATGAAACAATAAATAATACCAATAACACACTTAAAAAATTAATTTTCTTGATCCATCTCATCTTTTTCTTTCTCTTCTTCTTGATCAATCTTATCTTGTTCGTGTTTTTGAATAGTTTCAATTTGTTGTTTCTTAATTTTTGGTTCTTCAAACACAGTTAAATCAAGCAAATCCCACCTCATCTTCTTAGTTTCCAAAACTAATGAATGACGTTTATCACGGGAATCGAGTATTTTAGTTCGTTTAACCAATCCATCAACCAACAAACCATCCTTTTCTACTCTAATATCTTTTATGTCATAAAAATCATTAAAAGGTACACCATTATAAACTTTTTTACCGTTATAAGTAATATCCAAACGACCATAAAGTGTAGTAATGTTTAAAATATAATTACTAATATTAAGTTTTTTTTGCATTTAAAAATTCTCCTTGAATCTAACCACAAAATTGCTAATAATGACAACAACTCACCAAAAAAAATTAATAAAATCTTTTTGGATAACTAACTTTCGGTACTTTTCTTCTTATTTTTCTTCCTAATTTTAGATTTTCACCTGATGTTTTAATATATTTTTTAAATAGTTTTGATATATCATCACTTTTATCCTTAATTCTGACAGACTTCGCTACTATATTCTTTCTTTTTGAAGCTATTGAAGTTGGATATGGAATCCAACGACCCGCTTTAGTAAATCCTTCGAAAACTGAAAGCATCTGAAATTTATCCTTTTTAAAATTTTACAAAGAATTTAAAATATCAACAATCTCGTCTATATATTCTTTATTTTTCTTAGATTTATCCCCATGTTTTCTTTTAAATCTCAACATAGCTAACTTCGCTTTTAATTTCTTCACAACTGATTTTTTTGATAAATTTGATACCACTATCAATACCCCCAAAAGACGAAATTGGTCGGGAGTTAAAAATTAATTAACCCCCGACAAACCAATTAAAGATAATTATCAATCGACTCGTTCATAACCGTTGAATCACCAGTTAATTGATTTACAACTTCAGCAAGTTCCGTCATATACTGAGATATAGCCACCTCTGAAAATACTTTAATGTTCTTATATGTATTTTCCAGACTATCACTAACAAACTCACTCCGATTCTCATAAACAAAATCTTTCAATACACCATTAAATTTTTCAAGTCTATCGTTAAGTTCTGTTACTATAACTGGATGGTCATTTGTAAATTCTTCAATCAAAACATTCAGACTTTTTTCATTTTCCATTTTTTATTTTTCTCCTATATTAATTTAGTTATCCAAACTTCTCATTTTTTCTAAAACCGTTTTAGCTCCTAAACCAGCAGAAATAGCTGAAGATTTACAAAAATTATCAAAATCCTCAAACAACGACTCTGTTGTCAGCTCATTATTCTCATCATCAGTAACCATAGGTTCTTTATTTTCTTTTTTCTTAACGATTTTAGTCCCTTCTTCATCATCAACAGCTAAAGCCTCATTAATAATTTTATCAATGTCCATTTTTTAACCTCTCATCATGTTTTTTTAAAAAAATTAACCTAAAAATTGTAAAAACAACGGATTATCAACACCAATTTGACTACTATTAATATCTGAATCAAAATCAATAAAAACTTTATTATTGATTGTATCCAACAAAACTTGATCGTCTAATATATTATATATTTTTTCTTTAAATATTATCTTATATGAATAATATTTATGTATAATAAAATCATTTTTTTCAAATTGAATTATCAATTTGTTATTTGATATGTTATTTGTATCTGTTATCAATAATTGTCGTTTAAGTTTTTCATTGGAAGAAGGAAAACTTTGTGGATTAACATGACTAATTGGTTCAAAACCACAATTACCATAATTAATATTTATCTTTTCAATATTCTTATATAACGAATTAAATAAAAATAATGGTTGTTGTATCACATAATCCAAATCTAATCTAACTTGAAACGAACGTTGTGTCGAATCAGATATTTCAACAGCAGTTGAATTATTTTTCAATAAAGGTTCATATTGTAATGAAAAACAATAATTAACAACTCCTGTATTTTCATCAAATTTAGTATATAAATTAACTATATCATGTTTATTAACATCAAATTCATTCTCATTTAAAAATTTTCTTGAAATTTCAAAAAAACTTGTAAATTTCAAATACATTATATATTTATCAAGTGGTAAATACTGTAACAAAATATATTCTATTTCTTTTGCCTGAAATTGTGATTCACAATTAAAAACGATTGATAAACCAACATTTGTTTCTTCTTCTTGAACGGTTAAATAATTTTTATTTGTATTATTATATAAAACTACAATATGATTCATATCAACTTTATTAACTCGTCTTATTGTAGATGTTCTTTTACCAAACGTTGCCCGTTGTGAACCTACAGAAACTATAACTACTGGAAATTCGAAACCTGTTTTATATTCACTATCAAACTGAAACGCTCTATTTCCAAAATTAAATTCATATTTTTTTATAAAATCATTATCAAAAATATAATTGGAAAATAACATTCTAGTTGATAGTAAAATATCTGCAAAAAAATTATGGATTCTCACTCGAAACTCCAACAAATTCGTGAATTAATTTTTTTATAAAGCAATTCTCTCGCTCGATTATAATCCGAATTTTTTATAAATTTTTGAATTTCTTTTTGCGTATCAATATCGTATAATTCAGTCAAATTTTCCGCTATACCAATTATACCCAAAACTTTTTTATTTTCCTCATCGTAAATTTCTTTTTTAACTACCCGAATTATATTGAATTTATTATTAATCATAACACATTCAAAAAAATTCATATTTTTATTTCTCATCAAATAATTATTATTCATTATACTATTTAAAAAATCTTCTCGATCACCATCATTTAATAATAATATTTGATTCGGTAATATCATTTGATCTGTAGTGTTTTGAAACCATACGATATTCTTCTCTTTTTCACCATCTGAAGTGTTTAAAATAAATCTTTTTTTACTTAAAACTATTTTTAAAAATATAAAAAAATTATTAATTAACATAAAAATAAAAAACAAATTAAATGTCAATAAATAATTCGGATCAAAATAATCATAATTACAATATTGATTATATAATAAACATCCACCAAAAATAAATAAAATTCCAGATACAAAACTAACATGCAAAATAAAAATTTTATTAACAATCATTTTAATCGAAGAGAAAAATAAAACTAAAGATAATACAATATAAAGTATTCCTATCATTGCATTTTCCTCCGTTGATTTTTCATGAACGAAAATAAAACCTTCTCATAAAATGATAGAATATTTTTACTCGAAAATCCTGCCATTCCACAAATCGCTCCTGTTAAATTCGAAGACAATTCAAATTCAATACATATTTGTAATGTCACATAACCTGCAAATGATGAAATTACTAAAAGCAAAATAAATTGTCTTATAGTATATTCCTTCATTAACATAAACTGACTCAATCCTCCTGCTATTGATGTTAATATTATAAAAAACACATCTGGAAATCTATTGACCATCAGTAAATTCTCCAGCATTTAAAAAAACTAACAAAAATAATCTACAAACTAGAAGTAACAAAACTTATTTCAATTACATCAGTTGTTGAAGGATTTGTTATAAAAATATCTTTTGCTGATCCATTATAAACAAATGCTTTTGTTGATAAAGGTGTTTCAGTTGTCGAACCAATTTTAACATCAAATGCATCTTCAGCTGTTAACACACAAAGATTAACTAAATTTGCAATTTGATAATCTGCTTGATTCGCTGTTAATTGTTTTATACCATGTTGATATGAAATTGGTGAATGTTCTTGTGTTTTATTCAGTAATTGCATTGTCATTGGTGGTTGCTCTTGAATAAAACTAGAACTGATTTGCAATTTTAATGTATCTGCCATAAATTTAACCTCCAACCTTAACAAAAAGTTAATCTAACTTAATTTGACTTTGAAAGAATTTTTATAGTATCAATTCCAATAAAATCAGACACTTTCATTCCTTCAATTTCTCCTTCACCTGTTTTAGCCGGTTTTAACTGATCATAATACACTTTCCAAATATAATCACCTTCCGCTGGATAATTTTCCGTGTATAACTTATGTTTTAAAAATGAAATATTTTTCAATACTTTTAATCGAAGTTGTTCAGGTAATTGTGATATAGCACCAAATGTACCAGTATCAATTCTATTTGCTGTTCTCAATTGTTTCTCTACTTCTGATGTAAAATACATTACATAATACTCCGCTTCTGATTCTTCAAAAGATAAACCACTTTTAGCTACTTCATCTTCATATTTTTTAATTAATTCTTGATGTTGAATTACTTTTAACATCGCATCTTTTATTAAATGAAAAGAATTATTTACAGAACGTTTATCTTCTTCAAGATCAACTTCTTTTTCAAGTATTGTTAACGTTAAACGTTTAATAGTATAATCATCATCATACGAAGACAATTCATTCCTTAAATTTTCAATTTCTAATTCTGTCCGTTCAACTTTTAAAACAGCTTTTTTATGACTAGTTTTTGCTGCATATAAAGCTGATAATTTATCTTGTAATTCTAATAATGATTGTCTTAATTTCTTATGTGGAGTAAAATGCTGTTCATACTGTACACAAGTATCTTGTAATTGTGAAGTACTAATAGGAATTTCAGCTATTATTTCTGGATATAAATCAGTTAATTGTTTTTCTTCAGATAATATATTTGTTATTATATTGTTAAAACCATTTTGAATAGAAATAGGATATTTATCATTTACTACATTCATTAAATTATTTTCAATTTTTTTACGAATAACGGCCAAATCTGACATAAAACTCTCCTCCCACATTTACAAAAAACAGCGATTTAATTAAACAAAGATACAAAATCAGTCCCGTCACAACCTCCTACGTGATATCTTGTTGCACTTAAATTACCAACATGTGAAGCTGTTCCAGAATCAAATGGAAATTCAATACGATCTATAGTTGATAAAACACTAGACACGTTACTTCCACCTGTACAATATCCATGTTCTGAACTATTACAACCTATAGAATACCATAAATTTCCTGATAAATTTCCAACATGAGAAGCTGTTCCAGAATCAAATGGAAATTCAATACGATCTATAATTGAATAATAGTTAGCACCATCATAACCACCCATACTATAACCATACAAAGAACTATTACAACCAACTCCATATTCACGAGTCTTCGATAAATTTCCTACATGAGAAGCTGTTCCTGAATCAAATGGAAATTCAAATCGACTTATAGTTGTTACAAATAATCCACCTTCTCTACCACCCATACAGTAACCATAAATCGAACAGTTACATCCACCAGTTCGTCGCATTGTTCCGCTTAAATTACCAGTGTGAGTTCCAGTTCCAGAATCAAATGGAAATGTAATACGATCTATAGTTGATAAATTATTACCATTTTCGTCAACTCCGCCCATAAAATAACCATATGTTGAACTATTACAAGCAGCAGAAACAGAGTGAACACATGATAAAGTACCTACATTCGAACCAGTTCCTGAATCAAATGGAAATGTAATACGATCTATATTCGATAACCTATTAGATCCATTATGACCACCCATACTATAACCATAATTTGAACTATT
>Ga0190303_1000593_pt1 | contig 15021 bp, 17 predicted proteins | sample 48700701_MG_FD_161672 | JGI IMG/M metagenome (GOLD analysis project Ga0190303, IMG submission 161672) | Hydrothermal vent sediment bacterial communities from Southern Trench, Guaymas Basin, Mexico - 4870-07-0-1_MG | ecosystem: Environmental > Aquatic > Marine > Hydrothermal vents > Sediment ...
ATTTGTTTATTGATAAATGAGATTTCAATCTCCATATATTTTATCTCATACATAGTTTATATTCTTTTATAGACAGTTCCTTTTATGAATAATAAAACATTTTTGTATTTATAACATATAAATATTATAGAAACGCTAAAGCTTTTAAAGTTCATATAATATATGAAGCTTAACCAAAAAACCCTTTTAGAAAAAGCGTCTACGTAAAATAAAAAATACAAATAGCCCCGTAGTCGTAGGAAACTTTTCGGTGATGTGTGGCAATATACAACACAATTTTGTTGCCTCTCCCAAAAGTTTCATCAAAATAAGCTTTTTAAGAAAAACCTTAACCAAAAACAAAAAAATACAAATAGCCCCGTAGTCTAGTGGCCAAGGATGGGAGGCTCTGGACCTCCAGACCCAGGATAGTTGTAAAATATACAACTATGGGATTTCGAATCTGCCGTGAAAATCCTGGCGGGGCTACCATAAATTTCGGAGGAAATTGGCATGAGAATAGAAAAAACGAAATTTGGATCAATAATAATAAACGGGAAAGAGTATAAGGATGATGTTATTGTAACAAATACTTCTGTTTCCACAAAGGAGAGCAGCCATACAATAACAAAGGAAGATATAGAGGATATTCTCCTCACAGATCCAGACATTATAATAATAGGGACTGGAACCAGCGGAAAAGTTAAAGTTCCAAAGGAAGTTAAGGTTATGGTTGAAAGTAATAACAAAGAAATGATAATCGGGAAGACGCCTGAGGTCATAAATGACTTTAATAGGATTAAAACAAAAAATAAAGTTGTTGGAATTTTTCATTTAACTTGTTAGAGGTTGTGTGTAATGAATATAACAAAAAAACAGATGGGAACAATTTTTGTTGCATTTATATTTTTTGGGTCTTCATTTGCTTTTGCAATGAATTGGGTTCTTCCATCCGAGCAAAAGCAGGAGAATAGATTGCCGAACGTTTTTGAACAGCCATTATCTGATTCTCAAATCAATTATTTTCTGGATAAGGACATATCGATATTATTTCTGTTTTACAGTGATGATAATAAGGATTCAGTGAACCAAAAGAACATAGCAGAGAATATTGCTAATACAATGAAAGACAGGCTGGTTATTGAAGAAATAAATGTCAGGGAGTATCAATCGGTTTCAGCATACTATAATGTAAGGTATGTTCCCACAATAATAATAAAGGGAGAGGGAAATCTAAATGAGCCGATTAGATTTGATAATCTCGTCACAGAATCAGATTTGAAGAACAGCATTTGTTCATCCTACAAAGAAAAACCAGCTGTTTGTGGTTAAAATGATTTTTTGGATAGCAGGCACAATAATTTTTTTATTATTATTTGTTTTGTTGCTTAGATACAGAGAATTGTATCTTAAAGAGAAATTTAACAAGAGCAGCATGTCCGTTAAATATGGCAAATTCATCGAAAACTATGTCCCATGGATAAAGAAAGTGTTTCCAAACGACCCGAAGAAATTCAGGTTTATTGGAAACCCAATTGATGGTATATTGTTTGATGACGATGAAATAGTTTTCATGGAATTCAAGACGGGAAGTTCAAAACTTAGCGAAAAACAGAAAAAAATAAAACAATTGGTCAATGACAAGAGGGTTAAATGGAGAGAGATAAGAATAAAATAACCAAAAGGTTTTTATTTATATATGTAGAAAATATAGTTATTAGTGATTCTCATGACGTTAAAGCTCAAGTGTGATATCTGTGGCGCACCATTAAATGCCAAGAATATAGGTCTGGTTATACATCCAGAAGATGGTGGAAAACCAATAATGAGATGCAAGGAGTGCCACAACAAAATAAAAAGCAAGAAAAGGCAAAAAAATTCTAGTTATATGATAATAGATGACGAGTAGTCATCCTAATTTCTCTTTCAATTTTTTTATTTCAATCTTTTGTGCTTCTATATCTTTCATGATTTTCTTTATAGAAGGAACTATATTATCCACATCTGTATCTAAAATTTTGGATAGCCTCTTTATTATATAATCATCCATTTTTCAACATCTCCTCAATTTTTTTCTTGGCTTCTCCTATTTTGTCAATATTCAATCCAAATCCCTGCCCAATCATGGAGGACCCGCCTCCGTTTCCACCAAGATAATGTGATATTTCCTTTACAATGTTTCCTATGTTTATGTTTACTTTTTTCCCACGCGATGCAAATATGTTTACTTTTTCGTTAATTCCAAAAAGGAATATTATTGTATCATCTTTAGATATTTTTAGTGAAATTTTTTGAAGTTCGTCAAGCGTTGCTTTCATTTCTGTTATCAGAACTTTGTATTTTCCTATGTTTTCAAATTTTAGTTCGTTTGCATTCTTTTCGGCTATTTCTTCTTTAAGTTTTTCTATTTTTTTTCTGTTCTCTTTCCACTCATTTATTTTCTTGGACACTTGCTCTATAATTTTTTTATCTGTTTTTATTATGCTTTTCACTTCCTCTATAATTTTTTCACATTTCTTTAGATATTCATTTGCAGCGTTTCCAGCCACATATATCAATCTTACTGTTCCGTCGTGGGGTTTCTCTGTTTTTAAAATTATTATTTTTTCAATCTCACCTGTCCTGTTTAAATGTGTCCCACCACATGCTTCATGTTCAATATTATCAATTGATATTATCCTCAGGATTTTTGATGGAACAGCAGCGCCCTGGTATATTCTAAATCCGTATCTTTTTTCTGCTACGGGTCTATCTAAAACTTCTTTTTTTATAACATAGTCTTTCCTGATGATTTCATTTGCCTTTTTCTCTATTTTTTCCACTTCCTCTTCTGTCAGGTTTCTGTAGTGGGATATGTCAAGGTGGGCCTTGTCAGTATCTTTTTTAGATCCTTCCTGCCAGACGTGTTCTCCAAGAACTTCTCTACATGAGGCGTTTATAACATGAGTAGCAGTGTGATGTTGTGTTAATTGTTTTCTCCTGCTTTCGTCTACTTTACATTTTACAATATCGTTTTCTTTGAAGTTTATCTTATCAACCTGGTGTATTATTATCTTATCAACCTTTTCCACGTTGAAGACTTTACAGCCGTTTATTTCTCCAAAATCTGGTTCCTGACCGCCTCCTCTTGGGTAGAATGCCGTCTTGTCAAGTATTACAAAGTTTTTTATTATTTTAAGGACCTTTGCCTTAAACTCATAGATATTTTCATAAAACAAGGGTTTTGTCTCTTCAATATTTTTTATTTTTTCTTTTTCTATTGGATATTTTTTTTCAGGTTTTTTTTCTCTTTCGTGTTTTTCTGTAACCTTTTTGTATATGTCAGACGGTATTTCTATTTTTATTTCGTGTTTCTCTCCAACTTCGTTTATTAGTTCAGGGGTTATGCCTTTGGAATCGTAAAGTTCTATCATTTTCTCTTCAGTAATTTTTTCCTTTCTTTTTATCATATTGTTTATAATTTTTTTGGCATTTTCCATACTTTCCCTGTATTTTTGCTCTTCTATTGAAATGATTTTATTGAAGTTGCTCATGTTATACAGAAGTTCTGGATATAGCGTCTTCCAATGCCTTGCTATTTTATCGGCCACCCAGTAAATGTCAATATTTAGGTTGTATTTTTCTATAAAACTCAACGCTCTTCTTAATATAACTCTTAAGTTGTACCCACCGCCAATATTGCTTGGTATTCCACCATCGCTTATGGCAAAAAGTAGCGTTTGGACATGGTCTGCTATGGCATAGATTGCCTGTATTGGCTCTATGTTTTTTTCAAGGTCTTCTTCTGATATGCCAACCTTTTTGGCAACTTCCTTCTTAGCCTTTTTTATGTCGTCCACTTCATCAATATTTAAAATGCCAGATAATTTTGCATATTTTTCAAATATCTTTTTGTCATATTTTATGCCTGCTTTATTTTTCATTTTTTCTATAACATCACCCAATACAGCGTCGTAATTTGTTGGTGTGCGCTTTGATATCCAGACAAACCTATCAAAGCCTGCTCCCATATCTATCAATTTTTTATTCATGATTTTGTAGTTGTCGGGTGTTCCTCTAAATTCAGTAAAGACCGCATTGCCAAGTTCCAGCCCACCCACATGGTATTCGAGTGAATATCCAAATGCACCCGGTCCAAGCCACGCATCTTCTATGAAATTTATTTTTTCTTGTTTTATTCCAAGTATCTCTGTTAGCATCCTATAGTCGAGTTCTATGCACCTTTCTTTCCAGTAGCCATTTTTGCCATCGTAGAGGGATGCCTGCTCAAGATGGGAATGGCATGTCCAGTGCCTGCCTGATACACCAACTTGCGGTATATCATTAAATCTTAGCGATGGCTGAAGAATAACAACAGGATTGGCAGGAAGTTCAAAAACAAATTTTTCACCGTCTTTTCTGTAAAAGTCAACAACACCTGCTATTGTGAAGTAAAGGTCTGGAAACCATTTACATAAGACAGGATACCTTTTCACGTTTGTATGACCCTCGCTTTCAAAGAACTTCTTAATTTTTTTCCATAATGAAAAATAGTCAAATTCCCTTTTGGTTACGGGGGTTTCTATGAATTCGTAGGGGCGACAAGACGAATCGTTGCATATATCCTGGTCGGTTGTGGTCCAGAAGAACTTGCCGCATTTCTTACACTGTTTTCTCTTAAATTTGTTTTCCTTGAAAAAATCCAGATACCAGTATTTTTTTGGATTCTTCTGCAGTATTCTTACCAGCTCTTTTTTGTTCATACAAAAGAAATAACATCAGTCAAATAAATTTATAATATCAGTATGGTAGACAATGGATTTTCCATTCGCGGGGCATTCTTCAGTAAAACATGTTGCATATATTTTTCCATTAGACTCCATAATACTTAAGGGATTTCCGCAGTATTGACAATTTTTCCTTATAAGCATAACTATTTTTTTGGTCAAAAAAATATAAATAAGAAGAGATTCGCTTTATCCAAATAATCCAGCGAGTCCTTCTGCAGCTTCTTCTTCCTTCTCTTCTTTGTCTTCTTCCTTCTTTTCTTCGGCTTTTGCTTCTGTGCTTGGTGCCGCTGCTGTTGCAGGCGCTGCTACAGGCATTGCAGCATTTTTGATAGCTTCGTCTATGTTGACGCCGTCTAATGCAGCTATCAATGCTTTTATCTGAGCGTCATCTGCCTTTTCACCGGTTGCACTAACCACTTTCTTAAGATTTTCTTCGTTTATTTCCTTTCCAGCCGAATGAAGCAATAAAGCTCCGTATATATATTCCATTTCTACACCTCCTTTAATTATGAACTTCTTTCAGTTTCATTCCTTCTAAATAAGCCTTTTTTAATAAGTCTTCAATGACATCTGCTGTGTATATGTTTGCTTCCAGTGCCAATGTTTTTGCCTTTAAATATGCGATTTGTATTGCCATTGGGGCAGTTTCTCTTGTCAAGTATGATGAGTTCAATGACAGGTTAATAGCAGAAATTACAGATTGTTCAAGTTTCTTTATGAATTCCTCTTCATCTATTTTTAACACATTTTTGTCAAATATAAAGCCATTTTCATATACTCCCATGAGGTCTAACCCTATTTTCATAGGTTTTATTCCAAGCAAACCCAATGCGTTTGCTAATTGGGGACTTATTACTTCGCCTTCTTTTGCGACTTCTTTATCCTTTATTATGTAAATTTTTCCATCCTGAACTTTGGATATTATGCCCACGTCGCTTAACTGACCGATTGCTGGTCCGGCAGGAAGATCTGTTGCGCCTTCATGTATAACTATGCTATTCTGTGCTATATCCCCGCCTTTTGCTGGAGCAGCTGTTTTATTTTTATCTAAAAGTTTAAATAACTTAAATGGATTCATGTTTGTGAGTATCAGCGCTGGTTGGCCATTGAGGAAGTTTTCCAGCTTTTGTATGTCTTTGTGTTTTGACTTTTCAAGAGCAAATCTAATCAGTCTTTTTTTGGACATTCTTATCATAGCTTTTTCCTTAAGTGTTTTCTTTATCTCCTGAAGCTGTGGAGATGGCATTTTGTACATGTTGAGCACACCTATTACTGGGTGGCTGTCTATAATTTTTGTCAGTTCTTCAACCTCTCTTTTTTTCCTTTCCTGTACCATTATACCACCTTTACTGGGGCGCCCATTGTGAGTTTAACAAATATATTCTTTATTTGTTGTTTCCCCTTTGGTAGCTTTCCCTCAATGAAATTTAAAATAGCCTTTATGTTTTCGGCTACTTCTTCTTCTTTCATTTCTTCACTTCCAACAGCACCTTGAATAATCGGTATTTTAACATTTACGTTGAATGTCTTTTCTCCAGATTCTATCATAGATTTTATATTGGCATTTGGTGGAAACGGCTTTGGCATCTTGCCTCTCGGTCCCAATACTGGTCCAAGTATCTTACCTATCTGAGGCATTAAAGTAACTTCACCTAAAAAGTAGTCGTATTGGTCTGCAAGTTTTTTAACTTCAGTTTTTTTTATTTTTTTCAAGTCATCTTTAGTTAAATATTTTACACCAAGTTTTTTAACTTCATTTATTGAAGAATCAGCAATAACGCATACTTCTGTTTTCTTGCCTTTTTTATTTGGCAATATTATTGCTCCACTGAACCTGTTTTCTGGTTTTGTGAGGTCAATGTTTTTCAAATTAACAATTAGATCCCATGTTTGGGAGAAATTTCTCTTCTTACTTTTTTCTTTAGCTTTTTTTAAAGCTTCTATTATTTTTGTTTCTTCGACCATGTTTTAACCTCCTACCGAAGTAGTTAAGCGGTTAAGATATTTAATAGTATTAAATATTTAAAGTTTATTTTTTCTCTTCTCCAGTTTTCTCTTTGGTTTCCTCTTCTTTAACTTTAGCTTCTTTAGTTTCACCCTCTTTTGGCAGAAGCTCGTTTATCACATCTTTTGATACTCCTTCTTCCTCCATCTTTGCAATAATCTTATGTCTCTCAGCGCCTTTCATCTGATTTATTATTTCATTTGCCTTTTTCTTCATTTCTTCAAGATGCTTTTCCCTTTCTTCAGCTAGTTTCTTTTTCTCTTCCTCTAATTTTTTCAACTCTTCTGCCGATAGCTCGGTTTTTTCGTGAATTATTTCATCGTCGTATTTACCTTCGTTTATTTCATTTATTATAATTTTTGGGTCTTTACCTTCTACAAGAATTCCATATGAAACACAGCTTCCAATAATCTGTTTAACTGATGATTTCATATCCACAGAGTTTAATCCATCTTTTTTTGCTTTCGCTATTTTTATTATCTGTTCTATTTTTAGGTCAGCGACCTTATCTTCTTTTGGATTTGAGGAAAGTTTGTTTAAATTTGCTTCCTTTTTTATAAGTGCAGAGACAGGAGGGGTACCTACCTTTATGTCAAAGTTTTTACCATCAACAATAACCTTAACAGGTATTTTCATTCCTGCAAAATCTTTGGTTTTTTCATTTATGGCGTTTATAACATCTCCTATATTAACTCCAAGTGGACCAAGTGCAGGTCCTAAAGGAGGTCCAGCACTGGCCTTACCGCCTTCTACCAAAGCTTCTATAGTTTTTTCACTCATTCTTATCAACTTCTTTATCCTGCATTTCCTTTGATTTTTCAACTATTCTTATTGATTCAATACCAACTGTAACGGGAATAGATACAGCAGCTTCAAGCAGTTCAACTGTTATTTCATTTTTTCCAACTCTTGTTACTTTGCCCCTTTCTCTCTTGAAAGGTCCCCCTACTATTTCTATTATGTCCCCTTTATTTATTTCAACTTCTTTTTCTTTTGTCTCAAGAAATTGTTTAATATCATCTATTTTTACGGGTTTGTCTATAATTCCTTTTATGTATCTCAAGTCTCTTACAACTTCTCTTATATCACTTTCTTTACCCTCAACCATTACGTAGCCTTTTAGCTTCTCTGGATGTATAAGTGCTTTTATTTCATATCCTTTTGTCTTAACTCTACTCTCTATTTCTGACATTACTATGTTCTCTCTTCCTATTGTTGTTCTTATTGTATATATTTCCATTTATATTACCCGAATACCCCGAATATTTTAAAGACTAAAAATATTGAAAATCCAATCAATCCAATAACTATTATCCCGATTCCAGTTATTTTAACTGCTAACAGGTATTCTTCTTTAGTTGGTTTTCTGGTTATTTTGAGCACTCTCCAACAGTTTTTCAAAAAGTTTGTTATCTTCATAATATGTTCACCGTAAAGACATTAAGACAAATAAAAATATATAAAGATTGCCCTCCTTTATAAACACCCCCAGGAGGGCACACCACCACACCAGAAAGGACGAGTCCTTAATCCACAAAGTCTATACCTAAAATCTTCTCTATTTCTTTTTTCTTTTCCAAGGCATATGGTTTGGTTGGACCATATATTTGTGGACTCTTTACACCAGTTACTATTATCATAGCTCTTATAACATCTCCAAGAGATGGATCTATTTGAGCTCCCCATATGACTTTTGCCTCTGGGTCCAGTTTTTCGCTTACGCGCTGCACTATTTCTTGAGCTTCTTTTATTGTCATATCAGCTCCACCCGAAACGTTGACTAATGCTCCCGTTGCACCTTCAATATCAACATCTATAAGTGGAGTGTTTAATGCTTTTTCAACTGCTTCTGCAGCTCTTCTTTCAGTATCGCTTTCAGCGAGTCCTATCATTGCCAAACCGCCATTTGACATAACCGCTCTTATATCTGCGAAATCAAGATTAACCAAGCCAGGTTTTGTCACTAGCTCTGTTATGCCTTTTACTGCGTTTACTAGTATTTCATCTGCCACCTTAAATGCAGTTGACAACGATACATCTGGGACAATTTCTAATAGCTTATCATTTGGTATGACTATCAATGTATCAACAACTTCCCCCAATTTATCTAAACCACTCTTTGCATTTGCTTCTCTTTGCTTACCTTCCATACTAAATGGCAATGTTACTATAGCAACTGTGAGTGAGCCGTTTTTCTTTGCTGTTTCTGCGACAATTGGTGCAGCTCCAGTACCAGTTCCACCGCCAAGTCCGCATGTTACAAAGACCATATCAGAACCTTCAAGAATCTTCTGAAGGTCTTTTTTGCTCTCTTTTGCAGCTTCTTCTCCAACGCTCGGATCAGCGCCTGCACCAAGTCCTTTTGTTAGTTCTTTTCCTATAAGGATTTTGTTTTCACATTCATTGTAGAGTAAGTCTTGAGCATCAGTATTTATGGCATACATTTCAGCGCCTATTATTCCAACTTCGGTCATTCTTGAAATGGTATTTCCTCCAGCGCCACCAAGACCAATTACCTTTATGTTTGCTTTTCGTGATTCCAAAATATTTTCCAATTCCCTATTAATTTTATTTTCTTTTTTTGAACTATCCCTAAGTTCTCCAATAGATTTTTTTATACCCGACATTGTAAATCCCCCTCCGCACATATTTCTAAAACATTTGACATCAAATAAGTCATATGTTTATAAGATTTAATAATAATTATATTAGATATAACATATATAAAGATTTCGGGATGGGTTTATTTTTCTGTTTTTTTCAATGGTTCAAAGATTTCTGAAAACACTACTTTGTTTGCATTAAGGTATTCGGACACATCATTGGTTATCAATTGCTTCTTGTTTTTTTCCGCATCTTTTTTCAAGAATATCTCCACACAATTTTCTTTAAATTCAACTGAGGATACATCACATTTATAATAATCACAAATGGCCTTTACCTTACCTTTTTTATCGTCTATTTTTTCTTTTACCTCTATTTCATATATGAGATTTTTTCCTGACAGTGGATGATTAAAATCCATTTTAACCCTACCCGAATTTACCGATAGAATTCTTCCGCGTATGTTGTTCATAGTTATTGGCATGCCTGGAACAGGGTTTATATTCTGTTTTTTAAATTCGGAAACGGGAACAAGCTTTATAAGTTCAGGCTTCCTTTTTCCAAAACCCCTTTCCGGTTCTATCTCTATTGTTTTTTTGTCACCGACTTTCATGCTTAAGAGAGCGTCATCAACACCCTTGATTATTTTATTGCGACCAACTATTACCGGAGCAGGACCATACTTAACATTTGGATTAAAGGCACCTTCTTTTTTTGCCACTTCCTCACTTGTTGTGTCAAACAATTCACCAGTTTCTTTTATTCTTCCTATATACTCTATTCTTACAAAATCATTTTTTTCCATTAAATCACCCTTGATGTCAAATATGTCATTTTATTAATATTCCAGGTTTCATTGGCTCTGCATTCTTTGCTTTTGGTTCATCACTTTTTTCTATTACTTCTATTTTCGTTTTGGTAACACTTTCTAAAAATTCTTTTCCACTTTTCAAAATTTCCAGTTCTTTTTTGTATTCCAAAAATTTCCTTTTTTCTTTGGATTTACTTAAGCTTTGAACATATTTTATAAGTTCTTTGCCAAGCTTCCTATATTCATCATTTTTCATAATGTCTTTTATTTCTTTTCCTTCCAAAAATTTCTTGTAGATATCATATTTCCATCTTGGAGATATAAATATCTTTATTTCCTTTGGATTTTCTATTTTTGCTATTTTCTTAATTTCTTCAATATCATCTATTATTGATTTTATGAGTTCTTCACCAAGCTCTGCATCTTCATCTATTTTTGATTCGTCCGCTTCTGGCCATTTTTCAAGGCTTAAGAATCCGTTATTGCCCATTTTTTCCCACAACTCCTCTGTTATGTGCGGACAGAATGGGTGCATGAGCTTTAAAAATATTTTTAAAGAATCCTTTCCGACTGTTTTTTCACTTTCGAAGTATTTAAACAATTGTTTTAATTTTATTGTTGCTAAATTATATTTAAATTTCTCTATATCTTCTGACATATTTTTTATTGTTCTATTTAGCTTACTTTCTAGAATCCTACTGGATTCTCCAAAATTCACATTTTTGAAATATTCAATGACCCTATTGATGAATCTGAAGCTTCCTTCTATTCCCTTTTCACTCCAGGTGATATCTTTGTCTGGGGATGCCATGGAAACCAAAAATAATCTGGCAGTGTCTATTCCATATTTTTTTGATATCTCTTCAGGAAGTACGACATTACCCCTTGATTTTGACATTTTGAAGCCGTCTTCACCGTGTAGCATGCCCTGGTTGAATAGTTTTATTGCCGGCTCATCAATGTTCAAAAGTCCTATATCCCTTAAGAATTTTGTATAAAATCTAAAATATATCAGGTGCATGCAGGCATGCTCTCTCCCTCCGATATAAACATCTATGGGCATCCAATAATCAACTTTTTTCTCGTCAAATATTTTTTTGTCATTTTTTGGGTCGCAATATCTTAGAAAGTACCATGAAGAGTTTACAAAGGTGTCCATTGTGTCTGTTTCTCTTCTTGCTGGTCCGCCACACTTCGGGCATTTTGTGTTTACCCATTCTTCATTTGTCGCAAGAGGATTTCCTTCACCGAACTTCACATTTCTTGGAAGTTTGACTGGCAGCTGATTTTCAGGGACCGGAACCACACCACACTTATCACAATAAACAACGGGTATCGGTGTACCCCAATATCTTTGTCTTGATATTAGCCAATCTCTTAGTTTATACTGGACAGTTCCTTTACCAAGTCCTTTGTCTTCAAGGTATTTTGTTATCTCTTTGATTGCATCTCTGTTGTGTATTCCACTAAATTCACCAGAATTAACCAAGATTCCGTTGTCTGTGTATGCCCGCGTCATTTTTTCAGGATTTAAGTCGTGGTCCTCTGGAGTTATAACAACTTTTATGGGGATATTATATTTTTTTGCGAACTCAAAATCTCTCTGGTCATGTGCAGGTACGGCCATTACCATTCCACTACCATATTCCGCTATAACAAAATTCCCAACATAAACAGGCACTTTTTCACCGGTGAGAGGATTCTTAGCGTAACTTCCAGTGAATGCACCCTCTTTTTCTAGTGATTTCAACTCTTTTTCACTAACAGATCTTATTCTTTTCAGAAATTCATTAACTTCTTTCTTGTGGTCGTCGGTAACAATTTCCATTAGCTTCGGGTGCTGTGCAGAAATTACCATAAATGTTACTCCGTATATTGTATCAGGTCTTGTAGTGAATATAGGCCATTTTTCCCCGTTTATGTCAAAGTAAATTTCAGTTCCATAACTTTTTCCTATCCATTCCTTCTGCATAGCTTTTATATCATCTGGCCATTCTTTCAGTTTGTCTATATAGTTGTAAAGCTCTTCTGCGTAATCTGTAATTTTTAAAAACCACTGTTCAAGATGTTTTATTTCAACATCTGTGTCTGTATGGCGCCAGCATTTCCCATTATGAACTTGTTCATTTGCCAGTACAGTTTTACATTTTGGACACCAGTTTACAGGAGCCTTTTTTCTGAATGCAAGCCCTCTTTCAAACATTTTTATGAATATCCACTGGTCCCATTTGTAATATTCTGGGTCAGACGTATTCACGATTCTACTCCAGTCGTAGCTTAAACCTATAGATTTTTGCTGTTTCATAAAGTTTTCGATAGATTTTTTTGTATAGTCTTCTGGGTGCTCCCCTGCTTTTATAGCGGCATTCTCTGCGGGTAGCCCCAAAGCGTCGTATCCGACAGGATACAAGACATTAAACCCTCTCATTCTCATGTATCTTACAAATATATCACTTATTGTATAATTGAATGCATGTCCCATATGTAATCCGTAAGACGATGGATATGGAAACATTTCAAGGACATAAAACTTTTTTTTGTTGGGATTTTCTTTAACCTCAAAGATTTTTGCTTCTTCCCACTTTTTTTGCCATTTTTTCTCTATTTCAGAGAAATTAAAATTAGAAATCTCTGATTTCTTTTGTTTTTCCTTCATATTATTCCCCATTTCGACCACTAACTTAATTTAATATAATTTTATATTTAACTTTTTAAAAGATATAACTACGGGGCACGTAGCTCAGCTTGGATAGAGCACTGGCCTTCTAACTTAAAGTTAGAAGAATCGAAGGTTTTACCTTATGAGAGAAGAAAGCCAGGGGTCGAGGGTTCAAATGAGCCTTTCTTCAAAAGAAAGCCTCAAGGGAAAGAACTTGCAAAAGCTTCGCTTTTGCCAATTTTGAAGGAAGGGAAGATATTCCCATAAGGAGGGAAACCTTGGTGTCCCTCCGTAGGGTGAGTGTCCCTCCGTGCCCGCCACCAAAGTATTTAAATCTTTTAAACCAACTAATATTGTGGGGTTTATGAGCAGAATAGTTTCTCTTGTTTCAGGTAAAGGGGGAGTAGGAAAAACAACTGTTTCTTCAAACTTAGGTCTAGTGCTAAACAATATGGGAAAAAAAACAATTCTTGTTGATGGAAATGTTACAACGCCAAATCTTTCAATTCATCTAGGGATACCTTTATATCCGATAACTCTTCATGATGTCTTAAAGGGAAATTCAGATATAAGGGAGGCAATGTACGTACATCCAACTGGCCTGGGAATAATTCCAGGGGGAATTGGCCTTGAAGACCTTGAGAACATCGACTTAAATAAAGTAGGAGCTGCATTGAATAAAATAAGAAACGAGGCAGACATAATACTGCTTGATGGTGCTGCAGGTCTGGGCAAGGAAGCATTAAAATCCATAGAAGTGGCAGATGATGTGATTATTGTCACAAATCCAAACTTACCTTCTGTAACCGAGGCGCTCAAAGTTAAAAAAATTGCAGAAGAATTTGACAAAAATGTTGTTGGTGTTATAGTCAACAGGGTTAATGGGAAAAAAATGGAGCTAAAAGATGAGGAAATTGAGGGTATGCTTGAATTGCCAATTTTAATTAAGATTCCAGAGGATCCCATGATTCTTCAGAGTATACATATGAAAACTCCTGTGGTGCACTTCAGTCCGTATTCCCCATCAAGTTTAGCATTCAAAAAACTAGGCGCAGACCTAATTGGAGAAGAATTCGAAATTAGTGGAATTGGCTTTATACAGAGATTGATGAATTGGTTAAGGAAGTAATTTTTCAATATTCATCTCTAATCCGGCAACAGGCTTCTCTATCTCAAAGTTTTCCAAGACCTCAGGGTGCACTTCACCCACGATCCCAATTTTTTCATTGTTTACAACAATGGATGAGCACCTTCCGTCTATAAACCTTTTGTCATTCTCTTCCTCTAAGGAATATTTTATCCCAAGATTTTTCATAATAGAATTCAGAATAGAACTTATATTTTCATATCCTATTGCATTGTCTGTCAATAAAACCGAAAGATATCTCAGGTCTTTTGTTTTTGTTTCTTCTTTTTCATTGATTTTTACGATGTTTCCAATTTCAAATATTTTTTGAGGATATTCAACATGTTTATTGTCTGATAAGAAAGATAAGCCTCCGGGGATAAGTGAATTTCTAAAAACATTCCAATTTGATGATATTGGATTTGCTATTTCCACTATATTGCCACTCACTCTCATTTTATTCAGAATATTTTCTTTGCTCGTTAAAGTGAATGTTAGGATTTCTTGGAGTCCCAATCCTATACATATTTCCCTAAATTTATTAGACAGGCGCTCAATTTCTAGTTCTTCTCCACGTGTGTATATTTTTGGTTCTTCCGGTTCTATGTCGTTATAGCCAAACGATATTGCCACTTCTTCGATTATGTCCCTCTCATCCATTATATCATTTCTGTATGGCATGTATTCAACCTTAATCACTTTTCCATTGTTTTTTGCGTTGAATCTTGCCTGCCTCAATAGTTTTATCATCTCTTCTCCAGTTATGTCAATTCCAAGTATTTTTCTGCACTTTTCTATGTTTACCTCAGCTTTTTTGGGGCTTAGGTTGGGTGTTGTAATATTTTCTTTCCCATATTTGACATCAACTGAGTATATTTCACCGCCTCTTTCTTTTAAGGCAGTTACCATAATATTTAATGCAACAGATATGTGGTTCAGTTGATGACCAGAGACTTCTATAAAAACATTTTTTGTGTTGCAGTCAACTCTTCCCGTGTAGTTTGAATTTATTATCGGCGGCATTGAAAGGACATTTCCTACACTATCAATGAATATTGGATATTCTTT
>Ga0190303_1000596_pt1 | contig 14976 bp, 15 predicted proteins | sample 48700701_MG_FD_161672 | JGI IMG/M metagenome (GOLD analysis project Ga0190303, IMG submission 161672) | Hydrothermal vent sediment bacterial communities from Southern Trench, Guaymas Basin, Mexico - 4870-07-0-1_MG | ecosystem: Environmental > Aquatic > Marine > Hydrothermal vents > Sediment ...
GGCGTTAAAATTGGCCATGTATATGGAAGAAAATCGCAAATTTGACCAGCTGAAAGTGGTTCAGGAGATGGTTGGTGCAGTTTCCCATAATATCAATCAACCGTTGACCGCATTAAGAACCCATATAGCATTGCTGGAACAGAAAACTTCTGATAATGAAATGTGCTCAATTATCCGCCCTTACCTGGACGGTATCCGTTCTTCACTGGAAGAATTGATAGAAATGGTGGAGAAGTTGAAAAACGTGTCCAGATATGAGCGGATAAAGTATATGGATGGCGTTCAGATTTTGAACTTAAATCAGTTAAAAGGTGTGGACGGAAATAAGGACCCGAAAAAGGGTAAATAAAAAGGCACCCATTCGGGTGCCTTTTTATTTATCTCAAAACAGAAACAATCAAAGATCGATGTCCTTCATAAAATCGCCGAGAGTAGCGGCTCCGGAACCGGAGGTAGAAGATACTGTTGAGGTTTCTTTCTGTTCTCTCCGGGGCTTTGATGACCGTGGTTTCTGTTTCTTTTCAGATCGCTGGACTCTCTGTTCGAATTTCTTCGCTGCAGAGGGGGGCATTTTCTGTTCCGGCATAGATGCTTTTTCCTGAGCGATAAGAAGCTGGCGCATGGAAAGGCCGATTTTCTTGTCAACAGAATCGATCTTGACAATTTTCATTTCAACTTCCTGACCGATTTCAAGGACGTCAGAAGGCTTTTCGATTCGATCTTTTGCAATTTCAGAGACATGAATCAAGCCTTCAATGTCTTCCTGGAGCTCTACAAATGCACCGTAATCCTCCATGCGGACAATTTTCCCTTTGACTGTATCCCCAATATTGTGCTGCGAGAAGAAATCTTTCCAGGGATCCTTTGTCAACTGCTTCATGCCCAGGGAAACCCGTTGTTTTTCAGGATCAATGGAGAGTACCTGAACTTTCACCTTATTCCCAGGCTGAACAAATTCGGCAGGATTCTTAGATTTCTTGGTCCAGGACATGTCGGTAACATGAATCAGGCCATCTACACCGTCGTAAATTTCCATGAAAGCGCCGAATTCAGTTACGTTCTTAATTTCCCCTTCAACAACGTCACCGGGTTTGAATTTTTCCTGAATGACAGCCCATGGGTTTTCTTTGGCCTGTTTCAGCCCAAGTCCAAGCTTACGGTTTTCAGAGTTGACTTCCAGTACCACAGCCTCTACTTCGTCTCCCATTTTCAGGAACTGCTGGGCCTTGGAGATTTTCTGGGTCCAGGACATGTCGTTGACGTGAACGAGGCCTTCAATACCAGGTTCTACTTCAACAAATGCACCGTAATTTTTCAGATTGACAACTTTTGCGTCAACCCGGGTACCCACGGGGTACTTTTCTTCAACAGTGGTCCATGGGTCTGGTGTTTTCTGCTTGTAGCCGAGGGAGATTTTTTCGGTTTCATTGTCAATGGAGAGAATGATGACTTCAATCTCATCTCCCACCTTGAAGAAATCTGACGGATGGCTGACTTTGCCCCATGAAATGTCACTGATGTGGAGCAGGCCGTCAATACCACCGAGGTCTACAAAGACACCGTAGTCGGTAATATTCTTAATGACGCCTTTTACAAGGTCACCCTCTTTGATGGTGGAAAGCAGCTGGGCTTTCTTTTCGTTGTATTCTTTTTCCAGAAGTTCTTTCCTGGAAACCACGTAGTTCTTGCTGGATGCCTTCAGAATGGTAAAGTCATATTCCTGATCAATGTAATGTTCAGCTTTTTTCTGAGCCTTAAAATCAACATGTGACTGGGGCAGGAAGGCCATGACACCACCGAGATCCACCCGGAAGCCACCTTTGATACGTTCCACGATGGTTCCCTTGACCACGCTGTTGTTCTCAGCGGCATCTTTCAGTTGATCCAGCCTGGCCCGTTGTTTTGCCCGTTTGCGGGACAGTTTGATAATGTCTCCGCCGGAAAGTGTTCTTTCCACTACGATATCTATTTCGTCACCGGATTTGGGTATTTCTTCACCGAGTTCCTCAAAATCTGAAACCGGAACAGTGCCTTCCACTTTTTGCCCGATATCGACGAATATGTCGCCATTACTGACGCTGATAACCATGCCTTTTACAAGCTTACCCTGTTCCACTGATTCAAAATCAGCTTCAGACTGAGCAAGTAGTGCCTCAAAAGATTCCTTGGGATCGGCCGCTTCAGCTTTTTCAACCTTCACGTCTTTTTCCGGTTGGATTTTCTTTTCTGTCTCGTTCGCTTCGTTTTCGTTGTTGTTAATCATAACAAACCCCCTACCTGATAATCCTTGCCAGTTCACACGTCCAGCGGGTAAAATGACAGGTCATTATAGCAATGGCATCACGCTATTGCAATAAAAAGTGGAATTGTTTATAATTTCGTTTACGGTGGTTGTTCATCTCTTTGTGGAACAGATAATTGAAGAAGATGAGAAGGGGCAGATATGTATCGCTTGGTGTCACTGGTTGGACTTGTTTTCATGATGTTGGTTGCTTTTGCGGTGTCAGAAAATCGTAAGAAAATCCCATTTCGAGTCATAATCGGGGGGGTGCTTCTTCAGTTTTTGTTTGCGGTACTTATTTTAAAAACCGGGCCGGGCCGGTCAGCATTCCATGGAGTGGAGATTTATGCTGCAAAACTGCTGGCATTTTCCCAGGCCGGTTCGGAGTTCGTTTTCGGCAAACTGGCCAGTCCGGAAAGTAGCCTGAGGCCGGGCTTCATCTTTGCTTTTCAGGTACTGCCCACTATTATTTTTTTCTCTTCCCTGATGGCGGTTCTTTACCATCTCCACATCATGCAGAAAATCATCAAGGGCATGGCCTTTGTCATGCAGAAAACAATGAGAATATCCGGGGCTGAATCCATGGCAGTTGCAGCCAATACATTTGTGGGGCAGACGGAGGCACCCCTTGTCATTGAGCCGTATGTGGCGAATATGACTATGTCAGAACTGATGACCCTGATGACCGGAGGAATGGCCACCATTGCCGGCTCCGTACTGGTGGCTTACGTCGGCCTCGGGCTGAACGCGGGGCATCTGGTGGCTGCCAGCATCATGTCGGCACCCGCTGCTGTCCTTATTGCGAAAATCATCTATCCGGAGATGGGAAAACCCTTAACCCTGGATGAACATAAGGCGGAAATCAAGGTAACCACTACCAATATAATTGATGCTGCAGCGGAAGGGGCCACTACGGGGTTGAAACTGGCGTTGAATGTTGCCGCCATGCTCATCGCTTTTATTGCCCTGATACATATGTTTGATGCCTTTCTCGGCATTTTTCATACGGACCTGAAAACGGTGTTGGGGACACTTTTTTACCCCTTTGCTGTGGTCATGGGTGTTCCGCTGAAGGATTGTGTTTCCTTCGGCTATCTGCTGGGGACCAAAATTTCTGTCAATGAATTTGTAGCTTATACCGAGCTGGCCAAAATGACCAGTGCCGGTGTGCTATCCCATCGTTCCATTGTACTGGCTACCTATGCACTTTGTGGCTTTGCCAACTTTTCCTCCATTGCGATTCAGGTGGGGGGAATCGGGGCAATTGCACCCAACAGGAAAAAAGACCTGGCAAAACTCGGGTTAAAAGCCATGATCGGAGGGGCATTGGCATCCTGGATGACGGCCTGTGTTGCCGGCTTGCTGATTTAGCGGATGTTGAAGAGATTGAGGAGGAAAAATGATTGATGAAAAGCCCATTCTTGAAAAACTAAAAGCAAAAGCGTGTTTTACATCGCCCGATATTGCGGTGGTTCTGGGTTCCGGACTGGGTTCATTGGCAGATTGTGATGGTGGCCAGTCCGTTTCTTACAGTGAAATTTCCGGTTTTCCCCGGCCAACTGTTGCGGGCCACGGTGGCAAAATCGTATTTGCTGAGTTTAATGGAAAAACGGTAATGATGTTTCAGGGCCGGTTTCATTACTATGAAGGCTACCCGATGGACGTGGTGACACTATTCCCTCGCCTGGCAGCCGCCCTCGGGGCAAAACTCTATCTCGTAACCAACGCTGCCGGCGGTATAAATAAAGAATTTAATCCAGGTGACCTCATGGTAATTCGGGACCACCTGAATCTCATGGGTACCAACCCGTTGATCGGAAAAAACCGGGACGAGCTGGGGCCCCGTTTCCCTGACATGACACATGCCTATAATCCTGAGTTTTCCCGTTTACTTTTGGAATGTGGGAAAGCTCTGGGCGTGGAAATGAGAGAAGGGGTCTATGCCGCGTTGACGGGCCCATCCTACGAAACGCCTGCTGAGATCAAAATGTTGCGCACGATGGGAGCGGATGCCATCGGCATGTCAACTGTTCCTGAGGTGATTGTAGCGCGTCATGCCGGATTGAAAGTCTGCGGAGTCTCCTGCGTCACCAACCTTGCTGCCGGCGTGACAGACCAGCCATTGTCCCATGCGGAAGTCCTTGAAACCGGGGAGAAAGTCAAGTATGATTTTGTTAAGATAATTTCAATGTTTCTGGAGAGAGTGTCTATATGAGCAATGTACCCCTTTTGGAATTGAAAAAATTGATTGCCCGGGCTTACGCGCCTTATTCCGATTTCAAAGTGGCGGTAATAATTAGGGACAGAAATGGCAAGGTAGCCAATGGGGTGAACGTGGAGAATGCCTCCTATGGCCTCACCTCCTGTGCCGAGCGGAATGCTGTTTTTTCTTTTGTTGCAAACGGCCTGGAAAAACCGGCCGAACTCTTTCTCTACACAGAAACGGAGGCGTTTACAGCTCCCTGTGGTGCCTGCAGGCAAGTGTTGATGGAATTTGATCCGAATCTGCCAATTGTCATGATAAATCGTGATGGCGAAGAAAAGCGGGTCGGAATCAGAGAACTGGTGCCTATGCCCTTTGGGCCTGAAGACCTGGATGACGCAAAATGATCATTCAATGCCCAAGCTGCAAGAAAAAATATAAATATGGAAAAGAGCGCTTCCAGGGGGAAGAAAAGAAAAAAATAAAATGTCCCCATTGCGGGACTGTTTTTGAAATCAAGAACCCTGAGCTGAACAGGAAAAAAGCAGAGTCCACTACTGCTGTCCACAGCACAGAAACTGTTGGAAATGTGATGGAGAAAGTGGCCCGTGAGCTTCTCAGGCAGAAACGAATTTCCATGGCTTTTTTGTCTGGGGAACTGGCAGGGCAGGTGTATGAAATTCGTCATTCCCCGGTTATCATCGGCCGTTCGGAATGTGACGTTGTGCTGGACGACCCCGAATGTTCGAGAAAACATGCCGAATTGACTGTAAAGGCCAATGGCGTTTACCTGAAGGATCTGAATAGTACGAACGGCACCTTCATGGACGGTATTCGAATCAACGAAGTGAAACTCAACGACAAAGACGAATTTGCCATCGGCAGCGTTACCATCATGCTGATCATTCGGGATCGGAACAGGGAAATGGATGTTGTATGAAATCTGTGGGCATTGTTTTCGGCGGAAAAAGCCCGGAGCACGAAATATCCATCATTTCGGCTGAAACCATTGTTACCAATCTGGATCGAAATGCCTTTACGCCTGCACTTTTCCCAATAGACAGGAAAGGCCGTCTTTTTTCAGGTAGCGGGGGATTTGAATTTCTGAAAAGTGGCAAAATGTTGGATATTTCTAAAGTGGCCTTTGATGAACTTAGAAAAATGGATGTGATTTTCCCGGTGTTGCACGGCCCGTTCGGGGAAGACGGCACGATTCAAGGCCTTCTTGAAACAATGGGTATCCCATACGTGGGCTGTGGCGTTGAATCCTCCGCGTTGAACATGCATAAAGGGCTGTTTCGGGATGTTTTCTCCGCAAAAGGCATTGCACAACCGCAATATAGATATTTCCTTGAAAATGAAGGGGACAAGGCCTTGGCTGAAATTGGGGAAACGCTCCCTTTGCCAGTCTTTGTGAAACCATGCCGGGGCGGTTCCAGTATTGGTATTTCCCGGGTGGAGACGTTAAATGAATTGAAAAATGCTGTGGAAACGGCATTTCAGTATGATGACGCAGTCATTGTAGAAGAGGGTATTGATATCACAGAAGAACTGGAAGTGGCGGTGATGGGAAAACCCGGTGAACTGATAGTAGCGGGGCCGGGAAAGCTCATTGCCGGAGACACTTTCTACAGCTACGATGACAAATATGTCAATAATCAGACCCGTTTTCAGATCCCGGCTGAAGACCTGAGTGCGGAAATCGTCTCAAGAATCCGTGAACTGGCAGTGGCTGCATTTACCGTGACCAACTGCTTCGGCCTTGCCCGGGTGGACTTCCTCTTCAACCGGAAAACCGGCCGTCTCGTCCTCAACGAAATCAATACCATGCCTGGATTTACAGCAATTTCCATGTATCCCAAACTAATGATGACAACAGGTATGAGTTTTTCTGAACTGGTCAGCCGTTTGCTGGAACTGGCATTTCAGAGAAGCCGATGAAAAAACTGCGAGATTTCCGTCTCTGGTTTGAAAAAAACAAAATTCCCTTTCCGGAACCTCGGCAGGAAGCAAAACTGGATCAATTTCCCGACCTTCTCCTGAACTGGAACCGGAAAATCAGCCTGACAGCCGATGACAACCGAAACATTTTATTCAGCCGGCACCTGCTGGATTCACTGATTCCTCTGACCGCAGGGATTCAAAATGAGAATTACGTGGCAGACATTGGTTCCGGTACCGGTTTCCCCGCTATCCCCCTGGCGGTGATGCTGCCGAAAACCTCCTTTGTTCTTATTGAAAAAGTGGCGCGAAAATGTGCTTTCCTCAAAATGGTGACCCGTCGCCTCGAACTTTTGAATGTTAAAGTTGAGGAAACCCTGTTGCAGGACTGGCATTCGGGAGAGCCTGGAATTCCTACCGCCATCACCCGGGCCGTCCGAGTGGACAGCGCCTTCAAAGAACAATTGTCCGAAAAAGGAATCCGCTGCCTCCTCTATTTTTCTTCCCAACCCACAAAAGAAACCATTCTTGAATATCAATTGCCAGATGAGACAAAAAATCGTTATCTGGACAGGATTTCCCTTCGGGGGAGGCCGGATAAGTTGGGATAAGGCTGAGGTTGAGCAGAAGGCAAGGTTGAGTCCGGAGGGGGAGAAGACAAGGAAAATCAAAAGGCAGGGAATGGCCATCTCTCCGATTTTTCTTACCCCTACTCCTACTTCTTCTTCTGCCGTCCACACCCACTCACTTTCATTCCAACTCTTTCTTCTTGACGAAGGGCGCGGGGTTTGAGAGTATGTTGATTGATTTTGAAAAGCTCACAGGAGGCGTTTGTGGCGCAGAAAAAGTATTCCCACAGAAGAATGAAAAAGATGATGAAAGAGGACGAGTTCGCATCCACTATTGATAAGGTGATCAACTGGATGAAACCGCACAAGAAAACAGTTATTAGCGGTCTGGTTTTGCTTTTTGCAGTTGTCGGGGTTTATGTGATTGCGAATAGCTACACCCATAACCGTCAGGACAGTTCTGAAAGAATGATGTCCAAAGCACTTGAACTTTACTATTATCACCCGGCAAAAGGGGAAACTCCGAAGTATGAGACACCTAAAGCTCAGCGGGAAGCCGCTTTGAAAGAATTTCAGCATGTCCTGAACGAAAAACCAGTCAGATCTGTTGCGTTGAGAGCCCGTTTTTACATGGCTGCAGATTATATAAAGCTGAATCAGATGGATAAAGCTCTGGAAACGCTTTCCTCTCTCTTTGCGGATGCCGATTATCCCTTCAAGGCGCTTGTAGGCATTAAATATGCGGCACTTTTACAGAATCAGGGAAAACAGGAAGAAGCGTTGAAAGTTTATAATGAAATGGCAGGTAAGGACATTTCCATGAACACAATTAAAGATTATGTCCTGTTACAGAAAGGGATGCTACTGAAAAAAATGGGCAAGCTGGATGAAGCAAGAGCGGCATTCAACATTCTGGTGGAACAGTTCCAGAATTCAAGGTATGAAAAAGAAGCAAAGTCACAATTGGACCAGATGGGCTCTTAACAGCCTCCTGGTTTTTGGATTTCTGACCTTCCTTCCGGGCAGTGTGTCCGGGGGACCTCTTTTCGTCAAGAACAATTCCCCTGCCTATCTCTGGATTCTGTCACCATCCTTTGAACAATTTGATTTTTACAACGGCAGTAAATGGAACGCGCTTGTGCTGAGCCAGTATTCCAGCATGTATGCCGTATCCGAATTTGATCAACCCGGGCTGGAAAGGCCGGTGGCCCTGGATATGGAAACCTTCAGTGTTTTCGGACGGTTTGAACGGCGCCTCAATGCCTTTTCTTCAGTTTATGTGGAAGTCCCGGTGATCTGCAACTGGAAAGGTACATTCGATTCTATTATCGAAAACTATCATGACATCATCGGTGTGAACAACGGGGGCAGGCAATTTCGGCCAGACAATGAATTCGCGTTCCAGTTCGGAGACCTTAACCTGGATGGGCCGGAAGCGGGAGTTGGTGACATCAAACTTGGTTTCAATATTTTCAAAGTACGGGACATCAGCCGGTTTCGCTTCGCGTTTTCCGTATTTGCTAAACTACCTACCGGCAATCCAAAGAAGGGACTGGGCTCCGGGTCTTTTGACGTGGGGGCGCAGGTTGCGTTCTCGAATATTTTCGACCGTTTCCAATTGGATTACGGCTTTGGATTCATGAATCTCGGTACACCTGACAGCCGTCTGAATACCACGCTGGGCAGCATGGGCTTCGGATACATGGCAGTAAGCACGAATGTCTACCGTGACATTCAGGCAGTGGTGCAGCTCTACCTTTCTTCTTCTCCCTATGACACCGGCTATGACCGGTTGGACGACTACCAGGCCATGCTGACCATCGGAGCCATCTGGCACGACTGGCAGTTCAGTTTTTCCGAAGACGTGTTTACCTACACCGCTGCCGACATCACTGTTTCCGTGACCCGCAAATTCCGATTCTGAGTGTGTTATGCGTTTCGCGTGGGTGTAAAACAAAGGAAAAGTGCGCGTGAAAGTGCGTGTGTGGGGGAATTGCGAATCAGGGTTGAAATTTTGGTCTTTTAAACAACAAATATTTACCATCCATCCTTTCTTTCCCCTGGGAAGTCCGCTTTGACAGGCTTTCCAGAAAAGTTGTAAACTGTTTTCAGATACAGGCAAATTTATAAATGAATCATGGGGGAGGGAAATTCTATGAGTAGAAAGGGTGAAAAAATTGGCTGGATCGGCGGCTGGTCAGGTGGATTCATCTGGCTGGGTCTACTTTCGGGAATCTGGGCCGTTCAGGGTAAGACCACTATTGCAATTCTGGGCGCTATCCTCTTTATTGCGGCAATCGCGACAATCGTGTCGGTGACTCCCTGGAAATACCCGAATACAAAGTATTGGAAGTTGATGTTGCCGGTTTACTGCCTTTTCTTCATTTCCATAGCATTTGCGTTCTCTTTCATGGAGAATCCGAAGATGAACGGATTGTCCTGGTATTCTTTTTTCTGGGTTTTTCCCTGCCTGATTCCCTTCTGGACCACTGGAAGCCGTACGTGGAAGGGAGAAGGTTGAGTTTGAGCAAAGGCAAGGTTAAGTGAAGGAAAGGCAGGGAAAGGCCAATTCTCTGATTTTTCTGGCCCCCTACTCCTACCCCTAATTTCCCCGTCATTTAACATCCGCCATTCACACGGCGCAGAGCGCCGAAGAAGTGGTCAGAAAAACGTGAGGATTCCCCGGCCCAGGGCATAAATTCCGAAAGCGGCGAGGCTGACTGTGGCAATGAGAAGCAATATGCGGTTCACGCGGGGGCCGACCCGTCCGGCACCGGCAAAGAGGATAATGAGAATTGCTGTTGTGGTGATCATCGTCAGATAAAAGCTCGCAATGAGAATGATTCCATTGAGTGGAGATTCCCGCCATCCGGTGACAAGGAGTGGCTCCATCACCAACGACCAGCCCAGCATCAGGTTGGGATTCAACAGATTTACAATTTCCTCCTTTGTGAGAGTATCGGCCTGACGTGGTTCCGTTACCGGCGCGGATGACGGAGAGGCCTGCCAGTTGCGCCAGGAGAGAAAGGCGAGATAAATCAGGAAGAGGCCGCCGGTGAAATCAATGAAAATGGGTTTTGGAAGGTAAGTTTGCGCTGAGGGTAATTAAAGCGATGATTTTGATAAAAAAAATGAATATTGGTCCATTTTAGTCCAAAAATATAAATAATAGAAAAAGCAGAAGAAAAAATGATAATAGAATGAGGATATTGGCTAAATATGGGAAAAATCATCAAAAATGCTTGCAGATGGACTAAATTGGACTATAATTAATAACATAGATTGCTCATCAAGAGTACCGGAGAAAGGATGGTGATGGATGTCCGTTGAGTTTTATGGAACCAGGGAAATCACGGTGGATGGTGCCGGCCGGGTCAAGCTTCCATCTGCGTTCAGGCGGGAGTTTGAGATCAATGGCTTCGGACCGGATGTTGTGGTGGCATATCGTGAACTGAATGGGCAGGGGTTTATGATGTTGTATCCCCGTGGCGTATGGAAGCGTGTGCTGGAGCATGTTTCGGAGGTTCCGGATCTGTCGGCACTGGATGTGGAAGCTATGCGACGCCGCCTGAACCGCTGGTCGGAGATGGCATCTATGGATAAGCAGGGAAGAATTATGCTGCCGAAGCGGTTCACCGAAAAGGCGGGATTGTCTGCCGGCAGTGAAGTGGCACTGGTGGGGTCCGGGAACCGGATTGAGGTGTGGCAGTTGGCACTTTGTGACAAGACTGTAAATGAAACAGAGCTGGACGATGAAAAAATCGCTGCTGTTTTGAATTATAAGTAACATGCATGTACCGGTTTTGCTTGAGGAGTCTGTATCGTATCTGAATGCCAGTCGTGGAGGGGTGATGATGGACTGTACATTCGGCGGCGGTGGCCATGCAAAAGAGATTCTAAAGAAGATGGCAGTTCCGGGGAGGCTTATTGCCCTGGATCGGGACATGGAAGCGATAAACCGGGGCCTTGAGCTTGTAGCAGAATATCCCAACTTAAAAGTGTTGCATCGAAATTTCACTGAACTGAAAGAAGTTGCAGTTGAGGAAGGCGTGTTTGGAAGGGTGAATGGCATTCTGGCAGACCTTGGTACGTCCATGTTTCAACTCAAGAATCCAGGGCGTGGGTTCAGTTTTTCTACAGATGGCCCTCTTGACATGCGGATGGATACGTCCACGGGGCCGACGGCAGCGGATATTCTCAATACCTATCCTGAGGAAGAGCTTCTTCGGGTTTTCCGTGATTACGGGGAAGAACGATATGCCAGGCGCATTGCCAGGGAAGTTGTAGCCCGCCGAAAAGGAACTCCCTACAAGAATACGCTGGTTTTTGCTCATCAGGTTGAAGACATCTATGGCGGGCGAAGGGGAAGGATTCATCCGGCAACCCGTTGTTTTCAGGCCCTCAGAATCGCTGTGAATGAAGAACTGGAATCGCTTCCCCGCTTTCTGGAAAGTGCTCTGGAAGTTCTGGCTGAAGGGGGACGCCTCGTGGTAATTTCCTTTCATTCCCTTGAGGATCGCATTGTGAAAAACTTTTTCAGGGATAAGGCACAAAACTGCATCTGTCCGCCATCTCAGGCGAGATGCACTTGTGGCGGTAACAACGCACAAGTGCATGTGTTGACAAGAAAAGTGATACGCCCTTCTCAGTGGGAAGTGGAACGAAATCCGGCGTCCAGGAGTTCAAGGCTGAGGGCGGCTGAGAAGCTGAGGGTGCCATCATGAAGTATGCCGGGTTTTTTATGCGTTTCTTTTTCCTTTTCCTTCTGCTGCTCGTCCCTATCGCAGCCTACATTCAAATGAGGAATGCCACGATGGAGCAGGGCCGAAAAGTAAAGAATCTGGAAGGTAATATCCTGATCATGAAGAAAAATATCAATAATCTGGAGCAGGAATTATCTGAGCAGATTAACTACAGGCAGATTGAGAGATTGGCCCGAACCCGTTATGGCCTGTCTTTTATTTATGAGAATCAGAACCCGGTTGTGGTAGTACGGGAGAAATCAGAATGAAGCGCAATCGTCCATCCATGTTTCTCCATGCAGACCGGCTGGATGTTGTGATGGTCGCCTTATTGTTTTTTGTCCTGATGATGCTGGTTTGCTTCAGTATTTTGAAGTTGCAGAGCCTTCATCATGCATATGCCGGAGTGGGCACTGTATACGGCAATCGAACAGAGACTCTTTCGCGAATATGGGGCTGCATTTACGACCGTAACGGGGAACTTATTGGTGGAAACTACTTTGAAATGCAGGTGGGGGCATCCCGGGTGGCACTGGAAAAGATGGGGTATGAGAAATACAGGGATGTGGCGGCACTACTTCAAATTGATGGCTCAAAGGCAGCATACGGGAAATTGATAAAAAGTAGCAGCAAGCATGTCCAGTTGAAGACCTATCCCTATCAGGATTTCAATTATCGGCACATCAGCCGGGAACTCAGGAAGATGAAGATGTCCTCACTGCTGGTATTTTATCCAAGGAATCGCCGGTATTATCCCAGAAAGCGATTTTATTCCTCCTTCTTGAGTTATGCATCACCGAATCGTGACAAAACCTGCGGGATTGAAAGCTCTATGAATGATGTTTTGAATGGGAAACTGGGGACGCGGAAATATGCCCACAGCCGAATTATCCCTTCTTTCACTGAGCGAAGGCCGGTGGATGGTGATGATGTGTCACTCACGATTGATTCCGCAGTTCAGTTTATTGTGGAGATGGAGTTGAAAAAGCAGGTTCGAAAAATGCGTGCACGGGGTGGTTATGTGCTGGTGACCCGGCCCGATACCGGAGAAATCCTTTCATTTGCGGGATATTATCCCGGAAAAATCGGGCAGGACGTTCTGGGCGTAGCTGCTCGTTTCGAGCCAGGTTCTACAATCAAACCGCTGCTGGCTTCTGTTCTCCTGGACGGCGGTATAGTGTCAACTCGATTTCATGCCTTCTGCGAGAATGGGCGGTATAAACTGGGCAAACGCATCATTCGGGATCATGCTCGGTATGGTGATCTGTCTTTGCCGGAGATTATCTGGCATTCCAGCAACATCGGTGCGGTGAAACTGGGGCGTCTGCTGTCAAACCGGGATTTTTACAACGCACTTCATGGCTTTGGACTGGGCGAAAAAACCGGGATTAAACTGCCCGGTGAAACTGCCGGTGTTTTCCCCAAGCCTGAACATTGGGGAGAAGGAACAAAAGCATCCATGTCTTTCGGATACGGCTTGTCAGTGAATCTGGTTCAGATGGCAGCGGCACTGAACACTGTTGTGAACGGCGGGGTATGGGAACCCCCTCATATCGTGAAGCAGGTGACCCGCCCGGATGGAAAGACTGTGACGCTGAAACGAAGGCAGGCACGGCGCGTTCTCAGTGAACTGACTTCTGCAAAGATGCGGGATATTCTCCGGGGCGTCGTGATGTTCGGTACAGGTAAGGAGGCAGCTTTGCAGGGCGTGGATGTCGGGGGAAAGACCGGAACAACGCGAAAGGTTGTTCGTGGCCGTTATACAAATAGATATTGGGCGTCTTTTTACGGGTTCTTCCCGGTTTCGCATCCGGAAGTGTCCATTTACATTGTAATGGATGAACCGAAGACTGAGCATTACGGTGGTAAGGTGGCAGCGCCGTTGTTTCACAACATTGCCCAGAAAGTCCTGCCCTTATTGATTGATGAGATTGGTGGGATTGATTTGGACATGCGCCTTGCCACAAAAGATGTTTCGGTGACCCCCCACCAGCGGCCTGTTCGAAAGGGCCGGGTTCCGGACCTCAAAGGCCTTGCATTTCGGGACGCGTTGATTCTTGCCCATCAGGCCGGTTACCGGGTCCGTTGTATTGGCCATGGATTTGTAAAATCCCAATCACTGCCTGCCGGCCTTGTCAGCCCCAATGACACAGTAATCCGCCTTGCCGGGAGTTACAGATGAAGGCCAAAGATGTCCTGGACACAGTTTCGGTACAAAGCTCCACTCTTTCACTGGAAGCGGAAGTGGCCGGCCTGTCTATTGACTCAAGGAAATGCCGGAAGGGTGACCTCTTTTTTGCCCGTAAGGGATACAAAATGAACGGTGAAGAGTTTGTCCCTGATGCGATTGAAGCCGGTTGTACGGGAGTCGTTGCCAAGCGGGATTTCACAGGCATTCCCACTGTCGTTGTGGACGATGTAAGGGAAGCCCTTGCCATTTCATCGTTGAATTTTTACAATCATCCGGATACGTCAATCGAAATCATCGGCATTACGGGAACCAATGGCAAAACGACAACAGCCTGGTTTCTTCAGCATATTCTGCATTCCCAAGGACTCTGCGGGCTTTTGTCCACGGTGGAGAACTTTGATGGTAAAGCCCGGAAACCGGCCGTATTAACAACTGAGGAAGCTCACGACATTTGTGCCAGTCTTTCAAAGATGCGAGAAAACGGCTGCAAGCGGGCTGTTATGGAAGTTTCCGCCCATTCAATCAGTTTGAAACGGGTATTCGGATTGAACTTCAAGGTTGGCGTCTTTACGAACCTTTCCCAGGATCATCTTGATTTTTATGGAGATATGGAAAGATATTTTGAAGCAAAAAGCAGGTTCTTTGAGAATCTCGGGCCGGATGCCTGTGCGGTAATAAACATTGATGATCCGGCTGGAGAACGGCTATTGGACAGAGTCCGATGCCGTACAATTACAGTCAGCCCCGCCGGCAGAAACGCGGACGTTCGGGTGATGGGTACCCGGTCCGGTCCTGTCGGAGTCATTGTCCTCCTCAATGCGGAAGGAAAAGAAAGGGAAGTGGTTTTGCCGCTTCCTGGTCTGCACAACGCCGCAAATCTGGCCTCCTCAGCCGGTGTTTTGCTTGCCTTGCGAATGGACCCATTCAGTTCGCTTTCTTTACTGGCTTCCATGCCGCCCATTCCCGGCCGCATGGAAGCCATCCCTTCCAGCGACGGTGTGCGATACCTTGTGGACTTCGCGCACACTCCTGACGGGCTGGAAAAGGTA
>Ga0190303_1000599_pt1 | contig 14959 bp, 18 predicted proteins | sample 48700701_MG_FD_161672 | JGI IMG/M metagenome (GOLD analysis project Ga0190303, IMG submission 161672) | Hydrothermal vent sediment bacterial communities from Southern Trench, Guaymas Basin, Mexico - 4870-07-0-1_MG | ecosystem: Environmental > Aquatic > Marine > Hydrothermal vents > Sediment ...
CGCGGGTGGATGGGAGCGGGGAGATACGCTCAAAGTGGTAGGGCTGGCAAGGCCAAAGCCCATATGACCAGAAGGCATTGGTTATTAGGGGGAAGTTTGGTTTACCAATAATTTTTCATCCAAACGCGAACAGGTTAGGAGAAAGCTGACACCGCTTCCGTCATTTGTGTTGAAACGGACAATCCTTAGATCGTTTGTTTCAACAATATTCGTTGGCGCAGTGTTTAGTTTAACCGCAGTTCCCCGTATGAATTGCAGGCAGCTCTCAAAGCTCATTGTCTTATTCATTATTACTTTTGTATCAGCGATTGCTGCACTCGCCCACAACGTAATAACATAGGATAAAACTAAGGATTTCATGTATTCTCCAATCTATTGCGTGATGTGGAGGTTTTGTATGCAATTTTAACGGGTGAGGCAAGTCTAGTGTGGAAAATGCTAGGGCGCTTCACCGCCCCGCCTTCTCCTCGATCCCTGACACCCCTTCGCGCAGCGCAAGTTCCGCCAGCACATCCGCCAGCGCCACGTCACGGGACGTGAGCATCACCAGCAGGTGATACAGCACATCGGCGGCCTCGCTGGTCAATGCCGCACGATCACCTTTGACCGCTTCGATGATCGCTTCAACGGCTTCTTCGCCGAACTTCTCGGCGCATTTTTCCGGCCCTTTGGCCAGCAATTTCGCCGTCCAAGACGTGTCAGGGTCAGCCCCTTTTCGGCTCTCAATGGTTGCCGCCAGTTGCTCTAATACGTTCATGTCAGCCTCATCGGGATGCCTGCATTCGCCATGTGTTGTTTGGCCTCGGCAATCGTGTAGGTGCCAAAGTGGAAAATGCTGGCGGCCAGCACGGCCGAGGCATGCCCCTCGGTCACCCCCTCGACCAGATGGTCCAGCGTGCCGACCCCGCCGGATGCGATCACCGGCACTGGCACCGCGTCTGAAATGGCGCGGGTCAGGGGCAGGTTAAAGCCCTGCTTGGTGCCGTCACGGTCCATGCTGGTCAGCAGGATTTCGCCGGCGCCTTTGGAGACCACCAATTTGGCGAATTCCACCGCATCAATCCCCGTCGCCTCGCGCCCGCCGTGGGTGAAGATTTCCCATTTGCCGGGCGATACGGTCTTGGCGTCAATTGCCACCACGATGCACTGGCTGCCAAAATGATTGGCCGCATCCGCAATTACATCCGGATTGGCCACAGCGGCCGAGTTGAACGACACTTTGTCGGCCCCCGCCAGCAATAGCGCCCGCACATCATCCGAATTGCGCACGCCGCCGCCGATGGTCAGCGGCATAAAGCAATGTTCAGCGGTGCGGGTGGCCAGATCAAACATGGTGCCGCGGTTTTCCACCGTGGCTTTGATATCCAGAAAGCACAGCTCGTCCGCACCGGCGGCATCATAGGCCTTGGCGGCATCCACCGGATCACCGGCATCGATCAGGTCAACGAAATTCACGCCCTTGACCACACGGCCATCGGCGACATCAAGGCAGGGGATGATACGGGTTTTCAACATAACCCAGTCATAAAAGGCCTGCGCGACAGACACAATGGTCGAACAAGCCGCACCGCTTTATTTCCGGCGTCGGAACATGAAGAAAGCTACAAGAGCAACCGCTGCAATAATCGCGACAACAACGACGCTGTCGTCGCCATAGCTGTAGCCTCCGGTTGCTTCGGCTACGGCTAGGGAGGGCAAGATAATGAAAGGCAGGGAAAGAAGAAATTTCACGAACAATACTCCAATTATTATGGATGGAATTGTAGCGTATTGCTAATTTCTGTCAACGGCTGCCGGTTCCTGTTGAGTGATGCAATGAATGCCGCCACCCCCGATAGCGATTGCGGGGATAGGCACCTGAACGATACGCCGGCTAGGGAATAAATCCTGATAAATTTCAAGCACTTCGCCATCGGTCTTAATCCCGTATTTCGGCATGATGACCGCACCATTACATATGTAGGAATTGATGTAGGACAGACAGAACATATCGTCATACCCGCAAGTGTCCGCCCCCGTTGCATCGGGAATTGTAACCAGCCTGATCGGGCGGCCCATCGCATCGGTTTGCCCGTCCATAGCGGCGATATTGGCGACGTTAATGTGGTGCCAGTCGTGGTCCTTGGGGCCTGCCGCCTCGATCAGAACCACGCCAGCGGCAACAAAAGTGGCGACCCCGTCGACATGGCCGTCGGTTTCGGTTTCCAGCACGTTGCCGGGCAGCCAGATCACCTTGCTTGCGCCCAACATGTCCTTCAACTCCTGTTCAATCCGCGCGCGGCTCCAGTCCGGATTGCGGTTCGGATTGGGAAAGCAGCTGTCCGTGGTCAGGATGGTGCCTTGCCCATCGACACTGACACCGCCGCCCTCGGCAATCAGGTCGGAATGGAACACCGGCACATCTGCTGTGCCCAAAATTGCCTCGGCTGCGCTGTTGTCGCCGTCAAACGGGGTGTATTTCCCGCCCCACGCGTTAAATTCAAACGACACCCCCGCACGTGCGCCTTTATCATTGGTCACAAAACACGGCCCCGCATCCCGCGCCCAGCTGTCATTGACCGGATGCTCAAGCATATCGACATCACTCCCCAGCATGGCCTGCGCTTCGGCACGGTTTTCGGGCTTCACCAGCATCGTCAGGGGTTCAAAATCACGAATAGCATGGGCGACGGCCGCATAGTTTTTTCGGGTCTCTTTCATGTCATCCCAGACCTCGTCTCGCGTCGGCCACATCATCCATGTGCGCGCATGTTGTGCCCATTCGGCGGGCATTCTGTATCCGGCTTGTTTTGGTGTTTTGGGCTGGCCCATCGGTGGCTCCTGCGAAAGGGATATCTATGTATTGCGTGTCGAAATGTTTTTCGCAATGGATTTGATATATGCGCCGCTTGACCCACATCAGGGGCCGGAACCAGCAGAGTTCCGCGCAGATCACCGGACTGTGATCCGTTCTGTTTTGACAAGGAGAACGGGGTAGGTGAGGGTCGTGCATTCGCGCGAAACCAACCACATCGGAGCACCTTATGAAAACGCTTATCCTCGCCGCTGGACTGTCAGCGATTGCCACATTTTCCACATCTGTCCAAGCCGAAATGATAAAAGTCGCCAGCCCCTATTCGGTAGACGAAAGCCTGAACCGGCTAACCACAGTTGTGGAAGGTGCGGGGGCCAAGGTGTTCGCCCGCGTCGAGCACGCCAAAGGGGCGGCGATGATCAACGAGGAACTGGCCCCGATGGCGTTGCTGATTTTTGGCAAACCCGAGGTCGGCACACCCGCGATGCAGATGAACCCGCTGGCAGGTGTGGCGCTGCCCGCGCGTGTGCTGGCTTATCAGGATGGCGATGGCAAAGTGTGGCTCGCTTACGAGAACCCCGCCGATATGCTGGCGGATTTTGACATTCCGGCAGACGCGCCAATTGTGATGAAACTGACCAAGGTATTGGGAGCGCTGACGGGGCAGGCAGTGAGCCAATAGGCGCATCATTTTGCCAAATAAATAGAACTACTATTCCGGAATAGTAGTTCTATTTAGGCGAGATAAAAGCATTGTATTACAGATGGTTAAAGCAGGTTAAGTACACTAAGAATCACCAGATACCGCAGTGTTTTCGAGACGCTGACCAGCAGTAAAAACAGCCCGAACCGCATCCGCATTACCCCCGCCGCCACGGTGATCGGATCGCCAATAATCGGCACCCACGCCAGCAACACCGCCCATTGGCCCCAATGGCTGAACCAGCCTTGGGCTTTGGTTAATGCGGGGCCTGACACGGGGAACCATTTGCGATCCTGATAATGCAGCGCCATGCGGCCCAGCCAGTAGTTCAGCACCGAGCCCAGGATGTTGCCAACGCTGGCCACCGCCAGCAGGGTCAGGGTGGCGTGTTCCGACAATGAGACCATCGCCACCAGCGCAACTTCGGACCCGCCAGGCAGTAGGGTCGCGGCTGAGAAGGCCAGCAGGAACAGGGCTGTAAGGGCGTTCACCTTGCATATCCTGAGCAAGGGCTATTCATTAATCTATCCGCCCAACCGCATTGCGCATGATCAATATATGGAACGGCATAATCACCATCAGATAGAAGCGCCCCAGCCAGTTGTGCCGTCGCACCCAAGTGGCCCCGTATGCGTGGCTGCCATCGGTCAGGATCGAGATGCGAAAATCCAGATGCTTGTCATCAAATCCCAAGATGATCTCGGCGTCATTGCGCATCACGACAGGAAAAAACCCGATTGTTTCGCCTTTGCCCAGATCGGTCCTCAGGCCAAGAGGCGTAACGACAATATTGCGAATTTTCATCAGCCAGTTAACCCAGAATGGAAAAGCCATCGCTCGCTTTGCCGCCTGTTCCACATCAATGGATGTTTCGCACCTGTAGCAATCCAGAAAGTCATCAGGCTGTATAACCGTCTGTAGCATGCTTTGCGGCGGTAAGCTGGTCTTGATAACTTTAGACACGCGCTACCCCTTCAACAACGCCAGCGCCGCGCCCAGATCAATCGCCCCGTCATACAGCGCCCGCCCCGAAATCGCCCCGTTCAACGGTGCCCCGCAATCGCGCAATGCCTCAAGGTCCGCCATCGAGCTGACCCCGCCCGAGGCAATCACCGGAATGTCCACCGCATTGGCCAACGCCGCAGTCGCCCCAACGTTCGGTCCCTGCATCGCGCCGTCGCGGTTGATGTCGGTGTAGATGATCGCGGCCACGCCTGCGTCCTCGAACGAACGCGCCAGATCGGTGACCATCACGTCGGTTTCCTCGGCCCAGCCTTTGGTTGCAACGCGGCCACCCCGCGCATCAATCCCCACAGCAACCTTGCCCGGAAATGCCCGCGCCGCTTCACGCACCAGATCAGGGTTTTCCACAGCAACCGTGCCCAGAATAACCCGCGCAATGCCGCGCTCGATCCAGCGCTCGATCGTGGCCATATCGCGGATACCGCCGCCCAGTTGCGCAGGCACGTCCGTGGCCGCCAGAATGGCTTCAATAGCGGCCCCGTTCACCGGTTCGCCGGCAAAGGCCCCGTTTAGATCAACCAGATGCAGCCATTCACAGCCTGCATCGACAAAGGCACGGGCTTGCTGCGCGGGGCTGTCATTAAACACGGTGGATTTTGTCATATCGCCTTTGATCAGGCGCACGGCTTGGCCGTCTTTCAGGTCAATTGCGGGGTATAGGATCATAATTTGTGGCCTTGTCTGGATCATTCATGCGCTGTTTTGCACGAAGCGGGGGCAAATGCAAAGCGATCAAACGACCCAACGTTAGGCTTGCCAGATCGGGCCAGTCTGGGCAGAATGGCTGCTATAATTTATGGGAGGAAACCAAAATGAAGAAACTAGGACTTATTTTCGCGTTTATATTCGCACTGGCGGCTCCGGCATTTGCCGATCCGGTCGAAGGTTTGTGGAAAACAGCAAAAGACGACAACGGTAACTTTGGCCATATCAAGGTATCCGCGTGCGGCGCAAAAATCTGTGGTGTATTGGTGAAGTCTTTTGACAGCAGCGGTGCACCGCTTGCGTCAGATAATATTGGCCGCAAGATTATCTGGGGTATGGTTCCCCAAGGTGGTGGATATTATAATGGCGGCAAAGTCTGGGCGCCTGATCGCGATAAAACTTACAGTTCGAAAATGACTATGACTGGAAACAATCTGGCAATCAAAGGCTGTGTCTTTGGAATTTGCCGCAATGGCGGCATTTGGAAACGGATAGAGTGATCCGTTAGCTCTACGGCGTCCACGTCAAAAAGTTCAAAATCAGCCAGTGCCTGCGGGTGCTGGCTTTTTTCGTGGCGTTTTGAATGACTACGTGTATTTTATTCACATTATTACAACCCAAGATTTTTTAGGCCTGTTTATGGCCGCGCTATTTGAAAGAAGATGAAATGATACGCTTTATTTCTGTCAAGCCCCTGATATATGGGGTCTTTATCGCATTGGGGGTGGCGGCTACACCTGTCTCGGCGCAAGCCATATTGGGCACGTGGTTGTCCCCGCCTGATGGCAAGAAACAAACAGGCCATGTGGTGGTGAGCAGATGCGGGGCCGCGTTTTGTGGCAAGCTGGTGCGCACGTATGATCGATACGGGCAGTCGATCATTACAAAAAACACCGGCAAAACCCTGTTCTGGAATTTGGTCGAGGTCAGCCCCGAGACCTATCGGAACGGTCGTGTTTTCGTGCCAATCATGAGCCTGACCGCCAAAGCCGCGATTGATGTGGTCGGGGACAGGTTGCTGATCAGTGGTTGTGCTGGGCCGATTTGTAAGAAACAGACTTGGAGCCGTGTGGATTAACCTAAGGCGCCCACGTCAGGAAATTGGAAATCAGTCGCAGCCCTGCGCTCTGGCTTTTTTCGGGGTGGAACTGCATGCCCAGCATGTTGTCACGCCCGATGATGGCGGTGATATCACTGCCATAATCCACATGCGCAATGCGGTCCGCAGGGTTGGCCACATCAAACTTGTAACTGTGCACGAAATAGGCGTGATCGCCGGTTTTCACGCCTTCCAGAACCGCGTGGCGGCGGTCCAAAACCAGATTGTTCCACCCCATATGCGGCACCTTCAGCGCCTTGTCGGTTGGCGCGATCTTCACAATCTCGCCGCCGATCCAGTCAAACCCGCGCGTATCCTCGTATTCGCGTCCCCACGTGGCCATCATCTGCATACCGACACAAATGCCCAGAAACGGGCGGCCCTTGTCGATCACCATCTCGCGGGTGGCTTCAAACAGGCCGGAATGGTCAAACAACGCTGCTTTGCAGGCCGGAAATGCGCCATCCCCGGGCAGCACAATTCGGTCGGCCCGCAGCACGTCATCGGGGGATGAGGTGACAATCACCTCGCCCGCATCCGCCTCAACCGCCATGCGCTGAAAGGCTTTTTCAGCCGAATGCAGATTGCCGGACTCGTAATCAATCAGAACGGTGAGCATTTACAGCTTACCCTTAGTGGACGGGATCGCGTCCGATTTGCGCGGGTCTGTCTCTAGCGCAATCCGCAACGCCCGCGCGACCGCCTTGAACGCCGCCTCGGCGATGTGGTGGCTGTTAAACCCGTGGATCTGGTCAATGTGCAGGGTGATGCCGCCATGCGTGGCCAGCGCCTGAAAGAATTCGCGCACCAGTTCAGTGTCAAACGTGCCGATTTTGGCCGTTGGCATTTCAACATTCCACACCAGATAGGGCCGTGCAGACAGGTCCAGCGCGCACCGTATTTGGGCGTCATCCATCGGCAAATGGCATTCGCCATAGCGCCGGATACCCTTTTTTTCGTCCAAAGCCGCCACCAATGCCTGCCCCAACGCAATGCCGACATCTTCAACCGTGTGGTGGTCATCAATGTGCAGATCACCCTTGGCCCGCACGGTGATATCCACCAGTGAGTGACGCGACAGCTGGTCCAGCATATGGTCAAAGAAGCCAACGCCGGTTTCATTGTCATAGAGACCGGTGCCATCAAGGTTCACTTCAACCGTAATGTCGGTCTCTGCCGTTTTCCGCGTGATTTTAGCTGTGCGCATAACCGCCTCCGCATGGTTGTTCGCGCCTTCTATAGGCGGGGTGGGGGGGGAATCCAAGCCATGCGCAATGCTTCTTGTGGCGGGGGCGGTTTTCGTGCCAAGTTTGGCCAAACCAGATAATCGGAGATCCCCATGTCCACCTGTGTATTCGTCCAGCTGCGCTGTCGCCCCGGCAAAACCTATAAAGTCGCGCAAGAGATTATTGCCCGTGAAATTCATTCCGAGCTGTATTCGACATCGGGTGATTATGATTTGATGATGAAGATGTATATTCCGACGGATCAGGACGTGGGCAAATATATCAGCGACAACCTGCTGGATATCAAAGGCATCAAACGTTCGCTAACCACGCTGACATTCAAGGCATTTTAACGGGCTAGAGCAAATCCATTCTAATTGAACTCACCCAGCAACCCGAACGCATTAACTTATATCAACGCTGCCTCGGATTGCCGGTTGAATATATAAACTTGAATAGACTGGATGCGCTCTGAACGACAAACGGCGCAGCCATAAGGCTACGCCGTTTTGTGATCCATTTGGAGCGGGCGAAGAGATTCGAACTCTCGACCCTAACCTTGGCAAGGTTATGCTCTACCCCTGAGCTACGCCCGCATACCAAATGGTCTGGCGATATATAGCGCTGGTTTGACAGGCCGCAAGGGTTAAATGCTACTGGAATGAAAAAAATATGACCATTAGGGGCTGTTGCGATCCTAAAACAGAGCGTGGCCAATATTGGCGATGGCCGTGAAGGTGATCATCGCCAGAGTCAGCATCATTCCATAGACACGGGCCGGCAGGTTTTGCGGTGACTGGCTCATGCCCCAGCCGTGCATCACGCGGCCAACCAGCAGCATCAGACCTAGAATATGCACCACCCAGACCGGTGCGCCCTGCATCTCGGCCATGGCCAGCAGGATCAACCCCATCGGCGCATATTCGGCGCAATTGGCCTGTGCGCGGACCCGGTAGGCCATATCGGAGCGCCCGCCATCGCCCAGCGAAATTTTATCGCCACGCCGAACCTTGATCACCCGAATGCTGAGAGTGATAAACAGCAAGGCAATGAGGCCTGCATAAAGCGGGGTGATTGAGATGGTCATTTGCGGCTCTCCTGTTGCAAGGCCAACAAACCCTATGACGGTAGCGCTGTCAAAATGAAAAGGCTTCGCCTTTGCTCTATAGTAGATCGGCGCCTGTAATTAGGGTTTGTTGGCAGGATTTGTCCTGTTCTGTGATTGGAATGTAAAAAGATTGTAATCACTCACTTACTTTTCTATCTAACCATCACTGAACCCTTAAATACAACTACTGGTGATGCGACGTTCCCGATGTCGGGCAATGTTTCCACCCGTCCTGAACCGCCGGAGCCCCTCATGTTTATTCCTCGTTCCCTGCTAATCACGTCGCTTTTGATGGGGGTTGCATTGCCTGCCTCTGCTGGAGAAACCCTGACCAAACCGCATATTTCACAGCAAATTATCGGTAAAACCCTGATGACCAGCCGCAAAGGGATGCGGGTGCGTATGACCTATAATGTGGATGGAACGGTGGCCATGAAGGCGCTTGTTATGTCTGCCTTTGGCACATGGGAATACAAAGGTGGCGGGGTTTGCATGCAAATGAACAGCGGTCCACGCAAAGGCGAAACCTGCGTCACGTTTGAAGCCCTCGGAGATAATAAATACCGTAATTCCGAGGGAATGGTTTTAACGGTGCAGAACTAACCCGCCCTAATCACAGGGTGCCGCCGGATAGCGAAGAAAGCTGTCAGGCTTGATGAGCGGGCGCCTATTCCAGCTCCACCAGCAAATCCTTGGCGTCAATTTGCCCGCCCGCCTGCACATGCACAGCTTTCACCACCGCGTCACGTTCCGCATGAATGCCGGTTTCCATTTTCATTGCTTCAATGGTCAACAACAGATCGCCCTCGTGCACCTCTTGGCCCGCGGTCACCGCGACAGTTGCCACCACACCAGGCATCGGGGCGCCGATGTGGTTTGCATTGCCTTCCTCGGCTTTCGGGCGCTGGGCGGTTTGGGATTTGATCAGACGGTTGGGTACGCGGATGGTGCGCGGTTGGCCGTTGAGTTCAAAGAACACCTTCACGTCGCCATCCTCGTTGGTTTCACCCACCGCTTGCAGCCGGATTTCCAGCGTTTTGCCAGGGTCAATTTCGGCGGTGATTTCCTCGCCCGCTACCATGCCATAAAAAAACGCGCGGGTGGGCAGGGTGCGCACGGGGCCGTATTGGCGGTGGCGGCCCATGTAATCCAGAAACACTTTAGGATACATAAGGTATCCGTTCAGATCCTCGTCATCGATTTTGAAACCGTCGAGTTCCTTACTTAAATCGCTGCGGGCCGCTTCCAGATCGACCGCCTTCAAATGCGCCCCGGGGCGGGAGGTGTCAGGTTTGTCGCCCTTCAGCACCTTATCAATGAACGCCTTCGGAAACCCGCCCGGAGGCTGGCCCAGATTGCCGCGCATCATGTCGATCACGCTGTCGGGAAACGACACATCATGGGCGGGGTCTTCGACTTGTGCGCGGGTCAGATTCTGGCTGACCATCATCAGGGCCATGTCGCCGACCACTTTGGACGACGGCGTGACCTTGACGATATCGCCAAACATCTGGTTCACGTCGGAATAGGTTTGCGCCACCTCGTGCCAGCGCTCCTCAAGCCCCAAGGAACGTGCCTGTGCCTTCAGATTGGTGAACTGGCCGCCTGGCATTTCGTGCAGGTAAACTTCGCTGGCAGGGGCCGCCAGCCCGCTTTCAAATGCCACATATTGGGCGCGGACCTGCTCCCAGTAGTCGGAAATCTGGCGCACGTTTCCGATATCAATCCCCGTGTCACGCGGGGTGTGGCGCAAGGCTTCGACGATGGACCCCAAACAGGCCTGCGAGGTGCCGCCGGAAAATGCATCCATCGCCACGTCGACCGCATCAACGCCCGCGTCCGAGGCCGCAAGGATCGTTGCGCCTGCAATGCCGGATGTGTCGTGGGTGTGGAAATGGATCGGCAGGCCGACCTCTTCTTTCAACGCCTTGACCAACACGGAGGCTGAGGCTGGTTTCAACAGACCGGCCATGTCTTTCAGGCCCAGAATATGTGCACCTGCGGCTTTCAAATCCTTGCCCATAGCGACGTAGTATTTCAGGTCATACTTGGCCCGATCAGGGTTCAGGATGTCGCCGGTATAACAGATGGTGCCTTCGCAAACCTTGTTCGCTTCTACCACCGCATCCATCGCCACCCGCATGTTTTTAACCCAGTTCAGGCTGTCAAACACGCGGAACACGTCAACGCCGCTGGCCGCCGCTTGGCGCACAAATTCCTGCACCACATTGTCGGGGTAATTGGTGTAACCCACCCCGTTGCTGGCGCGCAGCAGCATCTGGCTCATGACATTCGGCATTTTGCTGCGCAGATCGCGCAGGCGTTGCCACGGGCATTCCTGCAAAAACCGGTAGGCCACATCAAAGGTCGCACCGCCCCAACATTCCATGCTGAACAGCTGTGGCATGTTGGCGGCATAGGTCGGTGCCACACGGATCATATCAATGGACCGCATGCGGGTGGCCAGCAGGGACTGGTGCCCATCGCGCATGGTGGTGTCGGTCAGCAGCAGTTGTTTTTGCGCTGCCATCCAGTCGGCCACGGCTTGCGGGCCTTTTTCCTCAAGCAGGGTGCGGGTGCCCGCCACAGGTTCGGCTTGCGGGGCAGGGGGATGCGGGATTTTTGCATGTGCTGACGGTTCAGGCCGATCCGTTGTTTCAGGATGGCCGTTGACGGTGATATCCGCCAGATAGGTCAGGATTTTGGTGGCGCGGTCGCGGCGCTTGGTGAACTTGAACAGCTCCGGTGTGTTGTCAATAAACTTGGTGGTGTAGGTGTTGTCCAGAAACGTTGGGTGCTGCAGCAGGTTTTCGACAAAGGCGATGTTGGTGGACACCCCGCGCACACGGAATTCACGCAGCGCGCGGTCCATCCGTGCAATCGCTGCCTCGGGCGTCTGGGCGTGGGCGGTGATTTTCACCAGCAGGCTGTCATAATAGCGCGTGATCACCCCGCCCGCATAAGCGGTGCCGCCATCTAGACGGATACCCATGCCAGTGGCCGAGCGATACGCGGTGATGCGGCCGTAATCGGGGATGAAGTTGTTCTGCGGATCCTCGGTGGTGATGCGCGATTGTAGGGCGTGGCCATTCAGATGGATGTCAGCTTGGCTGGCTTTGCCGGTGGCTTCGGCCACGGATTTACCCTCGGCGATCAGGATTTGCGCCTGAACGATGTCGATGCCGGTGACCTCTTCTGTCACAGTGTGCTCGACCTGCACCCGCGGGTTGACCTCGATGAAGTGGAAGGTGTCGGTGTCCATGTCCATCAGAAATTCGACGGTGCCGGCACATTCATAGCCGACATGCTTGCAAATTTTGACGCCTAGGTCGCAAATCTCGGTGCGTTGTTCTTCGGTAAGGTAGGGGGCGGGCGCACGTTCGACCACTTTCTGGTTGCGCCGCTGCACCGAGCAATCGCGCTCAAACAGGTGATAAATCTCACCGTGGCTGTCACCCAGAATTTGCACTTCGACGTGGCGGGCGCGCTGGATCATCTTTTCCAGATAGCCTTCGTCGTTGCCAAAGGCCGCCTGCGCCTCGCGCCGCCCCTCCAGCAGTTTTTCGACCAACTCGTCCTCGGACAAAATTGCCCGCATGCCACGACCACCACCACCCCATGACGCCTTCAGCATCAACGGATAGCCCACTTCGGCGGCTTGGGATTTGACCTTGTCCATGTCATCGCCCAGAACCTCGGTGGCAGGGATCACCGGCACACCCGCTTCAATCGCCACTTTGCGCGCACTGGCCTTGTCGCCTAACTTGCGCATGGTGGCGGCTTTGGGGCCGATGAAAGCAATGCCAGCCTCAACACAGGCATCCACAAAATCGGGGTTTTCCGACAGCAGGCCATAACCCGGATGGATTGCATCGGCGCCTGCCATTTTGGCAACCCTGATGATTTCCTCGATGCTCAGATAGGCGGCGACCGGCCCCATACCCTCGCCAATCCGGTAGGCCTCGTCCGCCTTGAAGCGGTGCAGCCCCAGCTTGTCCTCTTCGGCAAAGATGGCGACGGTGCGTTTGCCCATCTCGTTGGCAGCCCGCATGATGCGGATGGCAATTTCGCCGCGATTGGCGATCAGGATTTTGTTGAAACTGGTCATGTCAGTGCCTCTTACCTAATTGGGTTGCGGAACATCTAGCGTGATCTGGGCCGCAGGTAAATTCTTATGTTTGGGGTGAGCTTAGTTGACCCATAGACAATTTGGCACATCTTTCAGGGATTTCGCACCAATCTGCCCCATATTTGATTGCATATCTTGCATCAGGATTTGCACCACATGCGCGGCACCCTTGGCACCAAAAGCGCCAAGACCGTAATGAAAGGCGCGACCCAGCATGACGAAATCCGCACCCAATGCAATGGCCCGCAAGATGTCGAGGCCACCCTTGATGCCGCTATCAAAGATCAGCGGGTAATCGGGATCGACCGCCGCACGAATTCGGGGCAGGGCGGTGATGGAGGCGGGGGCGCCTGCGAATTGGCGGCCCGCGTGGTTCGAGACCCACACAGCATCTACGCCCTCGGCTTGCAGGCGCTGGGCGTCGCTTGGGTTCAGCACGCCTTTGACCACCAGCTTGCCGTCCCATTCATCGCGTAATTCACGCAAGTAGTCCCAGTCGGGCGAGGTGCGCAGCAAATATCCGATATGTTCGGTTGACGACAGGGCCGCAGTGGATTTCTGATAGCTCTCCATCAGGCGTAGACGCGGCATGCCATGTTTCAACGTGCCCATTGCCCACGTCGGGCAGCGGGCCACTTGCGCCATCAGGCGCGGGGTCAGGCGTGGCGGGTTGGTTAGGCCACTGCGGGTCTGGCGCTCGCGGCGGGAAGCGACGGGCACATCGACAGTCAGAACCAGCGTGTGAAAGCCGGACGTGCGGGCGCGGTTCAGGATGTCGGTGCGGATTTCAGGGTCGCGCGGTGGATAAAGCTGGAACCAGCCCTGATCGCCGATATGAGGGGCGAGCGTTTCGGGCGTTTGGCTGGCGACGGTCGACAGGCCATAGGGGATGCCTTGGCTTGCAGCGAGCCGAGCCAGAGTGCATTCGGCATCGGGCCAGATCAGGCCGGACATGCCGATGGGCGAGATGCCAAAGGGCAGGGGGTAGCTGCGGCCCATCAGGGTGGTGGATAGATCGGCGGTGAATTCACCGTGCAGGACGCTGGGTTTTAGCAGAATTTTGTCGAGTTCAGCGCGGTTGCGGTGTTTTGTGGCCTCGTCCCCCGTGGCGCTGTCCAGATACTCCCATACAAAATGCGGGATGCGTTTGCGGGCGGATTTGCGCAGGTCGTCAAGGGCGGGGTGGCTGGCATCAAGGGTCATAATGTGTTGATAGCGATTGGGGTGTTGCAGGGGAAGGGGTTTCGCCGTGCTTCGCACGTCGACCGGCGCTCGCCCCTGACGGGGCTCGCGCGAAGGGCCTCCGGCGGAGGTATTTCAGGCAAGAAGAAGAGGGCGGGGGGATTGGAACATAGTGTGAACAAGCCTTTAACTCGAGAAAGTTTTCGGTTAGGCAGGGAATATGAGCAGCCCTGATGACTTTGACGCCCCCGTGGGCCTTGCCGCCCGTGCGATGGCCGCGCGGCCTGCGACCTATCTGGAAGGGTTGAATCCAGCCCAACGCCGCGCAGTTGAGGCGGTAGACGGGCCTGTGTTGATGCTGGCGGGAGCGGGGACCGGCAAGACTAGGGCCCTTATGGCGAGGGTTGCGCATTTGCTAAGCACTGGGCGGGCGCAGTCCAATGAGGTGCTGGCGGTGACTTTTACCAACAAGGCTGCCGCATCGATGAAAATCCGACTATCGGAAACGCCTTATAATTTCCCAGGTCCGTTCAAGTGGTTGGGCACGTTTCATGCTATTTGTGCCAAGCTGTTGCGTCAGCACGCGGAGCTGGTGGGGTTAAAGAGCAATTTCACCATTCTGGATACGGATGACCAGAAGAGGCAGATCAAGAAGTTAGTTGAAGCTGATAATAAGCGCTTGTTCGATCCCCTATGCGAGGCAACAGGTACTGATGACATGCGTTATCTACTACGCGCGTTAGTTGGGATAATTAGTCGTTGGAAGAACTATGTCTGGCTGCCGGATAAAATTCCTGCCGCGGAATTAGCGGGGAATAAAGAAATTATTCGAGATCTATACGCCGCTTATCAAGAGAGCCTGATAAGACTAAATGCCGTAGATTTTGATGATCTGTTGATGCATGTGGTGACGATATTCCAGCAGCACCCCGATGTGCTGGAGCAATACCAGCGCTGGTTCAAATACATTCTGGTGGACGAATATCAGGA
>Ga0190303_1000600_pt1 | contig 14936 bp, 15 predicted proteins | sample 48700701_MG_FD_161672 | JGI IMG/M metagenome (GOLD analysis project Ga0190303, IMG submission 161672) | Hydrothermal vent sediment bacterial communities from Southern Trench, Guaymas Basin, Mexico - 4870-07-0-1_MG | ecosystem: Environmental > Aquatic > Marine > Hydrothermal vents > Sediment ...
TAATGATCCTTGTGTTATTGGATTAAATGATAATCAAGTATCAATAAATACAACTATTGAAGTTGATTTAACAGGGCAATGTTGCAGTGAATCAATTGGAACGAGACATTTTAGTGGAACTGGCGGACAATGTGATACCGCAACTGGAGCTCAAAGAGCGAAAAATGGTAGAAGTTTTATTACACTATATTCTACAACTATGGCGAGAAATAAAGAAACGGGAGTTAAAGAAGAAATAAGTAAAATAGTTTCAACATTAAAACCTGGTGCTGCAGTTACTCTTTCTAGAAATGATGTGGATTTTATTGTCACTGAATATGGATGTGTAAGATTAAAAGGTAGAAATATTAAAGAACGAGTAGAATTATTAATTAGTATTGCTCATCCGAAATTTAGAGATCAATTATATAAAGAAGCAAAAGAAATAGGATTTATCTAATGAGCATTTTTAAATATCAAAATTATGATATAAATTATATTGTTGATGGTGATTTAACATCAGGTAAAGAAATTATTATAATACTTAATGGAATTATGATGTCTACTAAAAGTTGGGAAATTTTTGTTAAACCTTTTAGTAGTAATAACGTATTAATTAGATTTGATATGTTTGATCAAGGAGAAACTTCAAAATTAGATAATCAATATACTCAAAAAATCCAAGTAGAATTATTGAAAGGATTAATTGATTATCTAAATATTAAGAAAATAAATATTGTTGCGATAAGTTATGGAGCAAGTGTTGCTTTACAGTTTGCAGGTAAATACGAAAACTATATTAATAAATTAGTTATAGCTAATGTTGTTTCAAAAACATCTAATTGGTTAAAAGCAATTGGAGATGGTTGGAATGCGGTTGCTAAAACTAGAGATGGGGATGCATATTATAATATTTCAATACCATATATTTACTCACCACAGTTTTATACAAAAGAAATCAAATGGATGGAAAATAGGAAAGAGTTTTTAATACCGATTTTTAGTGATAAAGTATTTTTAGATGCAATGATTAGATTAACTAAAAGTGCAGAAACACATAACGTTGATTCTTTTCTTGATAAAATAAATACTGAAACACTAATTATCTCCTCAGAAGAAGATTATTTAACACCGGTTTTTGAACAAAAACATATTCATTCTAAAATGAAAAATTCTAGTTTAGTAATTATACCAGAATGTGGACATGCGAGTATGTATGAAAAACCGAGATTATTTACTTCCCTTATTTTGGGTTTTATTAATAGTAATCAAGCAAAATCAATTGTATAGGAGGAAAGATTATGAATAAAAAGAAAGTTTTATTGCCTAATGGAGAAACTTATTACTATATTGATGAAGGACAAGGAGAAGAAACAATTTTACTTGTTCATGGAAATATGAGTAGTGGTGTACACTATAAACCACTAATTGAAAAATTTCAAAAAAATTACCGAGTTATTGCACCTGATATGAGAGGATTTGGTGATTCTAGTTATATAAATAGAATTGATTCACTAGAAGATTTAGCAGATGATTTATATTCTTTTTTAATAGAATTAGAAATTAAAAAAGTCCATATTGCAGGTTGGTCTACTGGTGGAAGTGTTGCTTTAAAAATGTCAGCTAAATATAGTGATATTATTGACAAAATAATATTGATTGAATCTGCATCATATAGGGGGTATCCAGTATTTAAAAAGGATAAAAATAATCAACCTATCATTGGTGAATATTATGATAATATTGAAGATTTAGCGAAAGATCCTGTTAATGTTTTACCGATAGCTACTGCATATAAAAATAAGGATATCGCCACAATTAAATACATATGGGATTTATTAATATATAATGCTGGAAAACCAAATGAAGAAGATGACAAATTATATCTTATAGAAACAATGAAACAAAGAAATATTGTTGATATTGATTGGTGTCTAACAAAATTTAATATGTCTAATACATCCAATGGAGTCAGTGAAGGAGATGGGTCAATTATTAATGTTAAATCTCCTGTTTTATCACTATGGGGTGATAAAGATATTGTTGTATTAGAATATATGGTTGATGAGACTGTACAAGCTTTATCAAACGTGAAAAAAGTTGTACTTGAAAACTCTGGTCATTCACCACTAGTTAATTGTCCTAATAAATTATATGGACTAATAATAGATTTTATTTAATACCTCCTAAAAAAGAACATCAAATTAGATGTTCTTTTTTAATACTTTTAATAACTATTTATTAGTTTAATATATGTTTTTACTCCAATTTTTAAAACATCTTCATTAAAATTAAAATGATCATTATGAAGAAAATGAGTAAACCCTAATTTTTTATTTTTTGTTCCAATAAAATAAAAGACTCCTTTAGCTGCTTTTTGATAAAAAGAAAAATCTTCACTTACCATTAAAGGTTCATCAAGCTCAATAAGCTCGTAATCCTTTGTAATTAATGTTTTAAAGCGGTTATATACATTAATGTCATTATTTACTGCGGGATATAAATAATTTGCTAAAACGTTGATTTTGACGTTGTATTTTAATGTGAATTCTGATTTTAATTCATTTATTACTTGAAGGATAGAAAGTCTAGTTTCTTCGTCTAGCGTTCTTAAGGTTCCTTGAAATAAAGTATGATTAGAAACAATATTTCTAGCTGAGCCAGAAATCATATTTCCGAATTTCAGAATATATTTTTTATTAGATAATGTATTATTTAATTTTTTCATTAATTTGACATGAAATAAAGAGCCATAATATAAAGCGTCGATTCCTTCGTTTGGCATAGCTACATGTGCTGATTCACCTATTATTTCGATATCTATTGTAGTGATACTTCCCATAAAAAAACCACTTTTAGAAACGATTTTACCCTCTTCGTAATTAGGAAATAAATGGATTCCATAAACTTCGGTAACATTAAGTTTTTTTAAAATCCCTGTTTTAACTATTTCTTCGGCTCCACCGGGACCTTCTTCAGCTGGCTGGAAAATTAATAATATATTACGGTTGAAGTGTTCTTTATTTTTTAGGTAATCAGCAAATCCAAGTAGCATTGACATATGACCATCGTGTCCACAAGCGTGCATATAGCCGTTATGTTTTGATTTAAAATCAATATTATTCATTTCAGTAATTTTTAAAGCATCAATATCAGATCTAAACATTACTGTTTCTAAATTTCCGTAATCGAGATATACATAAACACCAGTATTAAATATTGTTTGAGGATTATGACCCATATTTTTAAGAGTAGATAATAAATAATTTTGTGTTTTGTATTCTTTTCGACCAATTTCAGGTATTTGATGAAGATCTCTCCGATATTTAGTTAAATTATTCATATAGTTATTCACCTCGTTATTTTAATTCTAATATAAAAATAAAAAAAAGTAAAAAAACTTGACAAAATTTAAGATTTACAATGTATATTAGGACAGATATGTCCTTTTGTTTTAATCTTGAAAGATATATAATATTAGTGTAGTAATTTGATTACTATGCGGATTATGTATGGTGGGGCATACATTGTTCGGGATAAAAAAATGAAATAGTTCACTATTTCATTTTTTTATTGTTGAATTGGAGTTTGGTTGTTATATTTTTTTTTAACAAAGATATTTTTAAATCCAACAACAATTATTAGTATTAATATATTAATTAAAACAATAGTTGCTCCTGAGGCGATATCTAATTCATATGATAGCCATAATCCACCAATGACAGATACTTCACTAAATAAAATTGAAATCCCAACTGTATTTTTAAAACTTTTTCCAACTTTCATAGCGGAGGCAACTGGAATAATCATTAACGACGAAACTAACAATACTCCTACGGTAGCGAGTGATAATGATACTACAATAGCTAAAATGATTGTTGAAACAAATTGGAAACGTCCTACTTTTATTCCAATTAATTTAGCATAGGTTTCATCAAAACTAATAATAACCATTTCTTTATAATAGATGAGCAATAGTATAATAGTAAATACTGATATAATTGTCATTGCTAACAAATATTTATTACCAACAGTTAAGATGCTTCCAAATAAGTAGTTATAAATACTGCTGTTAAATCCGCCACTTAACGATATAAATAAAGCACTTAAAGCGGTTCCTAAACTCATAACAATTGGCATTGATATTTCTTTATAGTTTTGATAGTATCCTCGAAGTATTTCAATAAATAATGCTCCGATAACACTGAAAATCATTGCTAAATATAAGGGGTCACTAATGAAAGTAAATCCTACAATATTAATTAAAAACAATCCGATTGATAAACCAGCTAAACTAAAATGAGATAAAGTATCTGCGATAAAACTTAAACGTCTTATAACAACAAAAGATCCAATCAAAGGAGTGATGAATCCCATAATAATTCCAGTTAATAATGCATATCTTAAGAATGAGTATTCAAATAGTGCAGAAATAAATGGTTCATTAGATGCTAGTATCATTACTCATTCCTCCTTGTAACTTCTTTCATTATTGCTTCGCCATTACGAATTGATAAAATATGAGTGAAATTAGCTTTTGATTCGTCTAAATTATGAGTGATTAACATAATGGTAATACCATCTTTATTTAATTCATTCACAGTTTTATAAAAACCTTCAACATTTGTTTTATCAACACCAGCTGTAGGTTCATCGAGAATTAATAATTTTGGATTATTCATTAAACTTCTAACAATAAATACTCGTTGTAATTCTCCACCACTTAATTCATTAATATTTTCATTTTGCAGTTCTAAAATTCCGATTTTATCTAATAATTCTAATTTTGCATCTTCAGTAATTTTATTATATCTAGAAACTTGTAATATTTCATTTACAGTAATAGGAAATTCGTAATTAAAATCATCAAATTTTTGAGGAACATATCCGATACTTTTAAAATTTTTGAATTCAGTAATATCAACATCATCAAGTGTGATTTTTTTAGAAGGAACTTTATTAAGGCCTAAAATACATTTAACCAAAGTCGATTTACCACTACCATTATTTCCTACTATAGCTAAAAAGTCGCCTGAATTAAGTTTAAAAGAAACGTCTTTTAAGACAGTACGATAATCATATCCAAATGTTAAATTATTAACAACAACTCTCATATATAATCAAACCTTTCAAAGTTTCTATACTAATTATATCATAATATTAGATTTTTATATTAAAATGATATTTATTATTTATTAAAAATATGAGATAATATTTATTAAAGAAGAGGAGTGTTTATTTTGAATGGAAAATTTATTACATTTGAAGGTCCTGAAGGTTCAGGAAAAACATCAGTTATAACTGGTGTAGAGAAGTATTTATTAGAAGAAGGATATAATATTTTAACAACAAGAGAACCAGGTGGAATTAGAATTGCTGAAGATATAAGAAATATTATATTACATAAAGATAATATTGAAATGGATGCTCATGCAGAAGCACTTCTTTTTGCTGCGGCTAGAAGTCAACATTTTCATGAAAAAATAGTTCCTGCCTTAAATGAAAATAAAATAATATTGTGTGATAGATTTATTGATTCAAGTTTAGCATATCAAGGACATGCTAGAGGACTTGGTATTGATGAGGTTTATAATATAAATAAATTTGCAATAGGAAACTATTTGCCTGAATTAACATTATTTATCGATGTTCCTCCAAAAGTTGGATTAGAACGTGTTTTTTCGAATATTAGAAAAATAGATCGTTTGGATTTAGAAACATTAGAATTTCATGAAAAAGTATATGAAGGGTATATGATTATAGCGGAAAAATATAAAGATAGATTTAAAATAGTTGATGGAACAAATCCGATTGAAAAAGTAATAGAGGATGCAATAAAAATAATTAAGAATATTTTATAAGGTGAATAAAATGGCTTTTGACAAAATAAAAGAAACACAACCAAAAGTAGTTCAATTACTAACAAACAGTCTAAAAAAAGACCGTCTTTCTCATGCTTATTTATTTGAAGGAGAACGTGGTACTAAAAAACTAGAAACTGCACTTTATTTTGCACAAATGTTACTTTGTACAGGTGATGAAATCCCTTGTCAAGTTTGTCATAATTGTCGACGTATTAAAAATGGGACACATCCAAATGTGTATGTTATTGAACCAATTAAAAATTCAATAAGAAAACAACAAATAATTAATCTTCAAAAAGAATTTTCAAAAACACGTGTTGAAGCTGGTCCAAAGATTTATATTATTAAAAATATTGAAACTATTAATGTTAGTGCCGCAAATTCTCTTTTGAAGTTCTTAGAAGAACCTTTTCCTAATACTTATGCAATTTTAACATCGGAAAATATAAGTAGAATTTTACCAACGATTATTTCTAGAACTCAAGTTGTTCAATTTTCTTCTTTAAATAAGAAAATTGTTGAAGAAGATCTAGTTGAATCAGGATATACATCATCTACATCAAGAATAATAGCTAATTTAACAAACTCAATTAATGAAGCTATTGAAATAGCTGATAATGAATATTTTGTAGAAATTCTTGATTTAATAAAAGATTTATATAACATAGTGGCTACAAATGATGAATCAATAATTATTTACTTTGAAGAAAATAGTAGTATAATATACCAAGATAAGATGTTAAGTAATTTATTTTTATCATTATTAATAATTTATCAAAAGGATATTATTAATTACAAAATTAATGATATCAATAATATTGTATTCAAAGATGAACTGGATACAATTAGTATTATTTCAAAAGTTAAAACTAAAAACAGACTGATAGAAGAATTAGAAAAAATGTTAAGTTTAAAATCACGACTTAATTCCTATATTAATGAAAGACTAGCATATGATAATTTATTGCTTAGTTTAGAGAGAAGGTAACATAATGTCGAACACAGTTGTTGGCATCAGGTTTAAAGCAGTTGGAAAAAAATATTATTTTGATCCAGCTGGATTTGATGTTCAAATAAACGATAAAGTTGTAGTAGAAACAGTTAGAGGTATCGAACTTGGAGAAGTAATTGAAAATATTAAAACAATTAGTGATGCAGAAATAATTTCAACACTTAAACCAGTTTTAAGAATTGCTACCGAAACCGATATTTCAAAGCATTCAAGAAATCAAAAAGACATTCCTGAAACGTTAAAGAAATGTAAGATTAATATTAATAATAACAAATTAGAAATGAAATTATTAGGATGTGAATACACATTAGATCGTACTAAATTAATTATCTATTTTAACGCTGAAGGTCGAGTAGATTTTAGAGAACTAGTTAAAGATTTAGCTAACGAATTTAAAGTCCGTATTGAACTAAGACAAGTAGGCACAAGAGATGGTGCTAAATTTTTAGGTGGAATTGGACCTTGTGGATATTTATTATGTTGTAATACATTTCTTGGTGACTTTGATACAGTATCAATAAAAATGGCGAAAAACCAAAACTTATCACTTAATCCAGCTAATATTTCAGGGTTATGCGGTAAACTTTTATGTTGCATTCGTTTTGAAGATGATACTTATAAAGAATATCGTAAAGTACTACCTAAAAACCATTCTTATGTTAAAACGGAACAAGGTAGAGGAAAGGTTGTTTCTGTTAATATTATTGATAAGTCAGTAAGAGTTCAAACACCAGAAGATGGTATCAAATCATATAATGTTGATGAGTTGTTATCAATAGAAGAATACGATTTAAAAAAAGCTGTTGCTATTGAAGAATAGGTGATTAATTATGACAAAAGAAGTAATCCATGATTTACTAGGATATGACGGAATAAAAATAATTCAACGTCCGGATATGTTTAACTTTTCGCTAGATTCAACTCTTCTAGCTGATTTTGTCATTCCGCTTTCAAAAACAAAAAAAATATTGGATTTAGGTACAGGCAATGCACCTATTCCTTTATTTTTATCAATGAAGACAAAAGCTGAGATTATTGGAATTGAACTTCAAAAAGATGTTTATGATTTAGCTGTTAGAACAATTAAACTTAATCACTTGGAAAATCAAATTACAATTTTAAATGATGATATTAAAGGACTTCACAAAAAATTTAAAAATTCTGAATTTGATTTAATAACTTGTAATCCACCGTTTTTCAAATATAAAGAATCTTCTCATACAAATAAATATGATTATAAGACAATTGCTAGACATGAAGTTTTTATTACTTTAGAAGAAATTATTATTGAAGCAAAAAGATTACTAACAACAAAAGGAAGTTTAGTAATTGTACATCGAACAGAAAGACTAATCGAAATAATTAATTTACTTACAAAACATAAATTCGCAGTAAAAAGATTAAGACTTGTATATTCGAAAAAAGGTGAAAGTTCTAATATGGTTTTAATTGATGCTTCAAACAATGGGCTTTCAGGACTTAAAATTTTAGAACCATTATATGTTCATCAAGGTGATAAATATTCAGAAGAAGTAATGAAAATATTTAATTTTGGAAAAGAGTGATTCTATGCAAAGACAAAAAAGTTTTCAAAATAGTAATCCAACATTATATTTAGTAGCTACTCCAATTGGTAATTTAGAAGATATGTCTTTTAGAGCTGTTAAAATATTGAAAAATGTTGATATTATTTATGCTGAGGACACAAGAGTGTCTAAAAAACTAATAAATCATTTTGACATTGAAAGCTCATTAAGAACATATCATGATTTTAATAAAGAGGTTAAAACAAATGAAATAATTAGAGAACTTAATAATGGAGAAAACATCGCTATTATAAGTGATGCTGGATACCCTTTAATAAGTGATCCAGGTTATTTTTTAATTAGAGAAGCAATTAAAGAGAACATTAATGTTGTTTCTATTCCTGGAGCTAATGCATTACTTACTGCACTTGTTGTTTCTGGAATACCTCCTCATCCTTTTTGCTTTCGTGGATTTTTAGATCATAAAGAAGGCAAAAGAAAAAAAGAGTTAGAAAGTTTAATCAATTATAAAGAGACATTGATATTTTATGAGTCACCTCATAGAATTCAAAAAACAATAAAAAATATATATGAAATATTTGGTGAAAGAGATTTAGTTATTGCTCGTGAATTAACTAAGAAATATGAAGAAATAATTAGAGGAACAACAAAATCTTTAATGGAGATATCAGAATTAAAAGGTGAAATAGTTTTAATATTAAAAGGAAAAACAGTTGAAACAATTGATCCAAATTTATCGATATTAGAAGAGGTTAATAAATTAATTAGTTTAGGACTATCTTCAAAAGATGCAATTAAACAAGTTTCCAAAAACAGAAATATTCCTAAAAATGATGTTTACATGGAATATCACAAGTAGTATAGTATATATACAATATAGAAAATGATAGTACGAGGAGTGAAATTATGAATAAAACATTTTATATTACAACACCGATTTATTATTCAAGTGGTAAACTACATATTGGTAACTCATATACCACAGTTCTTTGTGATACCATTAACCGTTATAAAAAGTTAAGAGGATATGATACTAGATATTTAACTGGAATGGATGAACACGGACAAAAAGTTGAAACAGTAGCCAAAGAACTAAATAAAACACCGCAAGATCTTGTTGATTATTTAGCTAATGGTACAAAAGAGTTATGGAAATTGTTAGATATAGAATATGATGATTTTATTCGTACTACTGAAAAAAGACATAAAAAAGTTGTTAAAAAAATCTTTGAACAATTACTTGAACAAGATGATATTTATTTAGGAAATTATGAAGGATATTATTGTATGTCTTGTGAATCTTTTTTCACAGATACACAATTAAATGATAATAACACTTGCCCAGATTGCGGTAAGAAAACTAAACTAGTTAAAGAAGAATCATATTTTTTAAGATTATCTAAATATGAAGATAGATTACTAAAACATATTGAAGATAATCCTGATTTTATTACACCTGAAACTAGAAAAAATGAAGTAGTAGCTTTTATTAAACAAGGATTGCGTGATTTATCAGTTTCAAGAACTAGTTTTGAATGGGGGGTAAAAGTAGTTTCGAACCCAGCACATGTTGTTTATGTTTGGATTGATGCATTATCTAATTATATTAGTGCTTTAGGATATGGAACAGATGATGATGCTTTATACCAAAAATATTGGAACGGCGACGAAGTAATTCATGTTGTGGGTAAAGATATTTTACGTTTCCATGCAATTTATTGGCCAATTATGTTAATGGCATTAAATGTACCATTAAATTTTAAATTATACGCACATGGATGGTATATGATGAAAGATGGTAAAATGAGTAAATCAAAGGGTAAAGTAGTTTATCCTGGAAGTTTAGTGGAAAAATATGGACTTGATCCATTACGTTATTTTTTACTTAAAGAATTACCTTATTCTGGAGACGGTATTTTTACTCCACAAGATTATATTGATAGAATAAATTTTGATTTAGCAAATGATTTTGGTAATTTACTTAATCGAACTATTAGTATGGTAAATAAATATTTTGATGGAAAAGTATTTAAACCAAGTAAAGATTATTTTGAATTTGATGCATTATTAAAAATACAAATAAATGAAACAATTGAACAATATAAAGAAAACATGGATTGTTTAAAAGTTTCACAAGCAATTCAGTCTATTTGGAAATCAATTTCAAGAGCTAATAAATATATTGATGAAACATGTCCTTGGATATTAGCTAAGGATGAAACGAAAAAAATGGAATTAAATAGTGTATTATATAATCTTATTGAATCATTAAGATTAATAGGGATTCTACTTAATCCAATTTTAATTAATGCTAGTAAAAAGTTATTTGAACAATTAAATATTCCTACTGAGTTTCAAACATGGGATAGTTTAATTTTCGGGAAATTAAAGGGGGTAGTTGTTACAAAAAAACCCATACCATTATTTCCAAGATTAGATAAGAAAGTTGAAGAAGAATATATCCAAAACCTTTTAAATAATGAATCGAAAAAGATTAGTCAAAACTAGGATTAAGGAAATGAATAAACTCATGAGAATTATTAGAAGAGAATATAAAAAGATAATTGTTATCGCTATTGGAAGTTTAATTTATTCAATTGGTGTTGTTTGGTTTTTAAATCCTTCTACTCTTTACTCAGGAGGGCTTACTGGTACTGCCCAACTAGTTGTTAATATCTTAAATGAATTATTTGGATTTTCAATTAATTTAGGGTTGCTGATATTTATTTTTAATATTCCAATTATTATTTTTGGATATTTAAAAATGACTAAAAAGTTTATTTATTATAGTGTTTATTCTGTTATTTTACAATCGTTATTTATTGGATTGTTCCCAGTTCATATTTTACTGGAAAATGATTTGTTGTCTAATGCTCTGGTCGGAGGGATTCTAATAGGAATAGGAACTGGTTTAAATTTACGTGTAGGTGGTTCTGCAGGTGGAGTAGATATTATATTTCAATATATTTCATTCAAAAAGAATATTACAATGGGATCATTAGGATTAATTTTAAATGGAATTATTATTTCAATTGCTGGAGCTATTTTTGGATGGCCAATTGCTATTTATACAATTATAAGAGTTATTATTACTAGTTTAGTAATTGATAAAGTACATACATCTTATAATTATATTAAAATTGAAGTAATTACTGAAAAAGGTGAAAAAATGGCTGATTTACTAGTATCTAGAACTAAACATGGAGTAACTATTACAAAGGGAACAGGTGCTTACTCACATAACGATAAAGATATTTTACATACGATAATTTCATCGTATGAATTAAATAAATTTATTATGTTGATTAGAGAAATTGATAAAGAAGCTTTTGTCTCAGTTAGTACAGTGAAAAAGGTAGTGGGAAATTTCACGAAAATATTTATTGATTAACAATTTACTAGTTAAATAGATTGACAAAAGTAGTCAAATCATATATTATATATTTCGGTACATTTACACAAGATTTATCCCACGCCCGAAATTATAAAAAATATAATTGGAGGAATGAATATGAAAACATTCATGGCAAACAATCAAAACATCGAACGAAAGTGGTTTGTTGTTGACGCAAAAGGCCAAAGACTTGGTCGTTTATCTACTGAAGTTGCTACAATTTTAAGAGGTAAACATAAACCAACATTCACACCGCATGTTGATTGTGGTGATTACATGATCGTAATTAACGCAAAAGATATCGAGCTTACTGGAAACAAATGGGACCAAAAGAAATACTATAGACATTCACAATATCCAGGTGGATTGAGCACAACTACAGCTAAGGAAATGAACAACGCTCATCCTGAAAGATTAATTGAATTCGCTGTAAAAGGAATGCTTCCAAAAGGAAGATTAGGTAAACAAATGTATAAAAAATTATATGTATATGCTGGAAATGAGCATCCACATATGGCTCAAAAACCTCAAGTTTTTGAACTGAAAGGTTAGGAGGAATTTAAATGGCAAAGAAAGTAATGTATAGAGGAACAGGACGTCGTAAAAGTTCTGTCGCTCGTGTTATATTATCTCCGGGAACAGGTAAATTAATCATTAACAAAAGAACATTTGAAAACTACATTCCATCAGCTGCAACTAGACTAGATGTTATGCAACCACTTGAATTGACAAATAATGTATCAACTTTTGATATTACTGTCAATGTTAATGGTGGAGGTATTACTGGGCAAGCAGGAGCAATCCGTCACGGAATTACTCGTGCTTTACTTGAAGTAAATGCAGATTACAGAAAAGTATTGAAAGCAGCAGGTATGATTACTAGAGACTCACGTGCTACAGAACGTAAAAAACCAGGACTTAAAAAAGCTCGTCGTGCACCACAATTCAGTAAACGTTAAGATTGCTAAAAAACACAACATCCCACGTTGTGTTTTTTTATTGCCTTAAACATTTTTTAATATTGTTTTTAAATGAATGTTATAATATAATATGTTAGTCAAGGAGTGATAATATGAGCGTAAGAGTTAGATATGCACCAAGCCCCACAGGTCATTTACATATTGGAAATGCAAGAACTGCATTATTCAATTATTTATTTGCTAAAAAACATAATGGTTCTTTTATTGTTAGAATAGAAGATACTGATATAAAAAGAAATGTTGAAGGTGGAACAAAATCACAATTAAAATTTTTACAATGGTTAGGAATTGATTGGGATGAATCAATTGATAAAGATAAAGGCTTTGGACCTTATCGTCAATTAGAAAGAATTGATATTTATCAAAAATATGCGGATGAATTATTAAAAAGAGGAATTGCTTATAAATGTTATTGTACTCCTGAAGAATTAGTTGCCGAAAGAGAACAATTAATTGCCTCAGGAAGCGATAAACTTCATTATTCTAGAAAATGTTTAGGATTACCAGATCAAGACAAACCTTTTGTTTTAAGATTTAAAGTCCCTGAAAATAAGGAATATACGTTTAATGATCTAGTTAAGGGTGAAGTAACTTTTAAAAGTGAAGATATAGGCGATTGGGTTATGATGAAAGAAAACGGAATTCCAACTTATAACTTTGCTTGCACTGTTGACGACCATTTAATGGAAATAACTCATGTTTTACGAGGAGAAGACCATATTACAAACACTCCTAAACAAATGATGACATATGAAGCCTTTGGATGGACTCCTCCAATCTTTGGGCATATGACATTAATTGTTAATGAAAACAATAAAAAATTATCAAAAAGAGATAATTCTATTATTCAATATATTGAACAATATCAAGCTTTAGGATATTTACCAGATGCTTTATTTAATTTTATTTCTTTATTAGGATGGAGTCCTAAAGGAGAACAAGAAATTTTATCTCATGAAGAATTAATTAGTATGTTTGATGAAACAAGATTATCAAAATCACCTGCAAGGTTTGATAAAGATAAATTAGCTTATATTAATAATCGTTATATAAAAACTTTATCAATTGAAGAAACAATTGAACTTTGTATGCCTCATATTATTGAAGAAGGTATTTCAGAAGGTAAATCGGATGACTGGATAAATTCGCTTGTTTCTATTTTTAAAGATCGTATAAGTTATGGTGCAGAGATAATTGATTTGTATGATGAATTCTTCAATCAAGAATTTATCTTAGATGAAGAAGGAAAAGAATTTTTAAATCAAGAAGGTGTTAATGAAACATTAATAGCTTTCCGTGATTTATTAATAGATTTAGATAATTTTGACGCAACTGATATTAAACCACTTATTAAAGAAGTTGGAAAACAAGTTGATGTTAAAGGAAAAATGTTATTTATGCCATTAAGAATAGCTACAACTGCTTCAATGCATGGTCCTGATCTTCCACAATTGCTTGCAATTCTTGGAAAAGATACAGCGATTGAAAGATTAAACTCCATTATAAAATAACGATTCAATGTCAAGAATAGGGGCATTGAACAAAAAGAAGTAAATGATAGGTAGTGTATCTAAAGATATGCTGCCTATTTTTTCGTTAGTTAGTTATTTGTTTTATAACAAGTGAGTTTGGAGAATCATATGCAGTTTATTTTGATGTTCCCTATGATATTAATAGTATATAGAAATTCGTATTCTATCATATTGGTGTAAAAGTTAAATAAGGAACCTATGGTTTTGATAATAAGTTGTAACTAAAAAAAATCTAATACTATTAGAAGTGGAAGGGCCGATTATTTTGGCTTTTTTAATGTCGAGATAACCGTCTAACTCAGTTAATAAAAATAGTCCAACTCAACTAATTATCTTATTAAGAGGGGATAATCCTAGGTTAATAGATGAGTGGCAACTTGCTCCTGAGTTATGGGATGCTATTAGAGTTGATATTGAAAATAAAAGTACAGAGGGTTTATTTATATTAACTGGTTCTACAATTGTAGATGAAAGTAAAATTATGCATAGTGGGGCAGGTAGAATATCAAGGCTTTTAATGAGAGCTATGTCGTTTTATGAGTCTGATGATTCAAACGGTACTATTAGTTTACTTGAGTTATTTAGAGGTAATATAGATATTTCTTCACAAACTGAAATGGATATAGAA
>Ga0190303_1000601_pt1 | contig 14925 bp, 12 predicted proteins | sample 48700701_MG_FD_161672 | JGI IMG/M metagenome (GOLD analysis project Ga0190303, IMG submission 161672) | Hydrothermal vent sediment bacterial communities from Southern Trench, Guaymas Basin, Mexico - 4870-07-0-1_MG | ecosystem: Environmental > Aquatic > Marine > Hydrothermal vents > Sediment ...
GCTTCCAGAAATGGGAGCTTTTTTTATTCTCTAGTTACAATGAGAGTATCTAATTGTAGTCTTACTTTAAGCCATTTTTTAAGAAGTATTTCTTGTTGTGCAGTATTTGGTATAGTATCATGCCATTTTGCATTAAAAACGGTAATAGTATCAATGGAACTAAAATTTGTTTGAACTAATTTAGCATAACTTAAATGTGACAAACCGTTATAATTAGCCTGCGCTTCTTTACTAATTTGAATAAAAGGAATTTGAGTGTCGTAATAATTAGATAATTCACGCTCTAATAATTTAATCCTATCTTCTTTTTCTTTTATAGATTCATCTCTAGAAGAAATTATTTTTTGATTTTGAGTATATAAGTCTGTTAGGTTTTTTACATCATTCCTTAAATCAGAATTATCCACACCCTCTTGAATTATTAATGTTGTTCCGATTAGTCCATATTCAGGAAGTTGGTCTATCCAGTTCTCTTTTTTTTCTTCAGAGAGTTTGTTTCCATAAACAACAACTTTAACACTATTATTTTGATAATCAATATTTTCTTCAACTTCGTCAATAATACTAATACCGCTCTTTTTTATATCACTTATTAAGTGTTTAGCAGCTTGTTTAAATTGGTTTTCTTTAAATAAATTAAAAAATAAATAAATGCTTCCAGCCATCACTATTAAAGCAACAGAAGAAGCCATACGTGCAATACGCTTTCTTTTAGTTGAATTTATATATTTAAGCATTGGAAATTGTAAAAATTTCACAATTACAAAGGTTGCTAAAGCAATAAAAATAGTGTTTATTGTAAACAAAAACATAGCGCCTCCAAAGTAGTTTAAATTTCCTGTAGCAAGTCCATAACCTGCAGTACAAAGAGGTGGCATTAATGCAGTTGCAATTGCAACACCTGCAATGGTATTTGTTTGTTTGCTTCTTCTACTCAATGCAATTATTAAGGCTAAACCACCAGCAATTGCTATAAAAACATCACGAACATCAGGAGCTGTTCTTGCTAAAATTTCTGGAGTTTCATCTCTGAAAATCGGAATTAAAAAAAACACAAATGAGGTTCCTAAACTTAAGCCAACCATTACTCCTAAGTTAATTAAGGAGCGTCTTAATGTATCAATGTCATTTATACCTATAGATAAACCAACACCTAAAATAGGACCCATTAAAGGAGAAATAAGCATTGCCCCAATTACAACAGCAGGAGAACTGATATTTAAACCAATGGATGCTATTAAAATGGAAAAAACCAATACCCATGCAGTATGACCTTTCATGGAAATGTTATTTTTAATATCTTCAATGGTTCCTTTGCTATCTGTATCTTGTCTAAAATCTAGTAGTTCAAATAAAAATTGTTGAATATTAGCCCAAATTCCTTTAATATCGTTATTAGAAGTGTTGTCTGAATTTTCAGATGGTTGATTTAGATTTTCCATAGTTAAATTTTTTAAATAAATTCATCTCCAAATTCAGATTTAACAGCAGATGTAATTTGTTTTATTTCTTGCTCTTCACTTTTAGGACAAATAAGTAATACATCTTCTTTTTCAACTACAATAAAATCTTTTAAGCCTTGTATAACAACACGCTTTCCAGATTGTGTTCTTACTATATTATTTTCAGCATCTCTATAAATTACATTTCCGCTAACAGTTGCATTTTTATGATTGTCTTTGTCTAATTTATCATAAAGTGATCCCCAAGTTCCAAGGTCATTCCAACCAAAATTAACAGGTAAAACATGAACATTTTGTGCTTTTTCCATAATACCAAAGTCAATTGAAATGTTTTCGGAAGTTGCGTAATTTTCTTTAATAAAATTTTCTTCTGAAGTAGTATTGTAGCAACTACTTCCTTTTTCAAAGAGTGAATACATTTCAGATAAATTGGTTTCAAAAGATTTTAAAATACTTTTTACGCTCCAAATAAAAATACCTGCATTCCAAAGGTAATTTCCTTCTTCAATAAATTGAATAGCTGTTTCTATAGTTGGTTTCTCGGTAAAATTTAAAACTTTTTTTATGTTATTTTCTGATTGATTAAATTGAATGTAACCATAGCCAGTATTTGGGCTTGAAGGTTGAATTCCAAGTGTCATTAATGCATCATTTTTTGAGCAAAAATCAAAGGAAGTTTGTACATTTTTTAAAAATGTTGTTTCATCATCAATCCAATGGTCTGATGGGGCAATTATCATAATTCCATCAGGATTTTCATTGTAAATTTTTAATGCGCTGTATAAAATGCAAGGTGCTGTGTTTCGCATTGCAGGCTCTAATAATAACTGTTTTGAAGTGACTTTCGGAAGTTGTTTTTGAACTAAATCTTCATATTTTTTGTTGGTAGCAATTAAAATATTTTCTGAAGGAATTAAACTTTCAAAACGATTGAATGTTTGTTGAATTAAGGTGTTTCCAGTTCCCAACATGTCGTGAAACTGTTTTGGTAATTTCTGTGTGCTTAAAGGCCAAAATCGTGAGCCAACACCACCAGCCATAATAACTGCGTAATAATTTTTATTCATCGTATTTTAATAAATTAACTTCAGCATTTTGATTAAATAAATAGGTTTTGTTGCTGTTTATTTCAACACATTCAAACCTAGTTCTTCTTTTGTTACCTCTTTTGAAGGTTTTATTATTGAATGTAAAAATGCTTCCGTGTGCTAATTCAAAGATAAAACTCTTTCCTGACATTTCATCATACTGTTTTAATGCGTATGCTAAATGTACATCTGAACCAGTACTAGCTTTTGGATTTTTAAGGTATTTTGCTAAATATGGTAACAAATTTTGAGGAAATATATTGGGTTGTAAAAATGGCAACATTAAATGCTGAAAATTAAGTTTCCATTCAATACCGTGTGGTTTAACGCTACCGTTTTTTTTGTAAGTAACTAAATGAGCTATTTCGTGAATAAGTGTTAGTAAAAACTGGTATTCATTTAAATTATTATTAACTGTAATTTGAAGTAAGCCATTTTTACTTTTCTTAAAATCACCGTGTTTTGTGATTCTATTATTTACAATCTTTATATGAATAGGATGTGTTGTAAGAATTTCTTCAACCAAATTAATTGATTTTTCAGGAATATATTTTGAAAGTATTTCAATCATATATTAAGGTGTACTTGAAGAAACTTCAATAATTTTACCGTTCTGATATTTGTGGCCATTTACTGAAAAGTTGTAAATAAACTCGGCCATTTCACCTGCTGAAACAGGAGCTTTGTAACCTGGAAAAGCGTCTTCTAGCATTTCAGTTTGAACAGCACCTAAAGCTAAAACATTGAACGAAATTTGTTGCTCTTTATATTCTTCGGCTAATAATTCGGTAAGTGTTATTAAAGCGCCTTTTGATGAGCTGTAAGCTGCTAAACCTGGAAACTTTAAACTTCCTTGTACGCCGCCAATACTACTAATATTAACAACGTGACTTCCTTTTTTTAAATAAGGAATTAATTGGCGTGTTAATTCAGCAACGCTAAGTACGTTTACTTGGTAGCTTTCTAAAAAATCTGAAGTGGTTAACTTTTCAAAAGGTTTATTTATTAATTTCCCTGCATTATTAATTAAAATATCTACTGTTTTCCAATTGTTTGAAATAAATTCTGATATTTTTTTTAGGTCACTTTCTTTTGATAAATCAATTGAAAGAGTTGTAATATTTTTAATGTTAAGGTTTTTTAATGGCTCAGAATTTCTTGATACCGCCAAAACGTGGTAATCATTTTTAGCGAATAGTTGCGCTAATTCAAAACCAATTCCTCTGCTAGTTCCTGTAATTATTACATTTTTCATAAATCTATTCGAAAGTTATATGTTGATAAGCTCCAATATCTGAAGGAGTTGTTCTTAAAATGCCTAAAATATCAGTTGGAACTAAAAGTGTTCCAGTAGTATTTGCATTTTGAATTGCTTCAGAATTTTCGCCAATAATTAATTGATTTGTATATGGGTCTTTAAAATCTGAGTTTCCATTAATGATATTTTCGGTGTAATGATTGGTGTCTTCAAAATTATATTCAGGAATATTAACATAAGAGTTGTTAAAATCATTAAATCTAATAAAGTTGTTTTTAAACATGTAATTAAATTGTGAGCCATCAACTTTATCAATGGAAAGCTCTAAATTGTTACTTCCTTCAATAATACAATTGGTGAAATTTGCAGTGTGTAAATCTCTTGTTTCAACAATTTGATTGTTCCCTTCAGTATATGTGAAAAAATTATTTATCAAAACACTTGGATATTGGCGCAAATTATGATTCCAGAAGTTGGTAAATGTTGAATGTGTAAAATTATATGTCCCACCAATTATACAAGCCAAAGATGCTTGTCCGCTATTATTAATTACCAAATTTTCACCTTCAATATTCGTTTCTCTTCCTAAAATTCCAAAGTTTGAGCTGTTGTAAATCTGCGTATTTTTAATAGTTAAAGTAGGAGAGGAGTTACTTCCAATAGAATCTATAATAATACCTGCGGAAGCATTTTTTATAATTGCGTAGTTAATATGATGGTTTTTACTTCCAGCACGGAGCCAAATTGCTCCCCATTGTCCAGGAACATTGCTAAACTGAGTTTCAAGCCGGTCTCCTTCAATTAAAACCTCGTTATTCAATTCTCCTTCAATAGTTAATGTGGCGTTTTTGTTAATAATTAAGCCTGAGTTTGAGTGAAAATGAATATTAGAACCAGCTTCAATGGTTAATGTTTTGTTTTCTGGAACTGCGCAATAACCATAAATAATATAAGGTTTTTCATTCGTAAAGGTCGTATTGTCATCTAAATAAAATCCGTTTATATTTAGCTCATTTCCGTCAGTATCAATTCCAATATTTATAGTTTCAATAAGTCCTGTTACATCTTTTGATGGGAATAAAAAGTGAGCGTCTTTAACCAATGTAATCAATTTAACATCTTGTAAATTTTCACCAGTATCAAAAACGATTTCATCAGTATAAATTGGGTTGCTAACTTGTGTGTAATCTATGGTAGTTTCAATAAAAATATACAAACTGTCGTTTGCTAAAATTTCTACATCTTCAAATACTTTCCCTGAAACCCCATCAACATTTAAACGATAAAATGAGCTTTCACCATTATTTAATCGTACAGATGGAATAGAGATTGCTTTGTTGCTTTTATTGTATACTTTTAAATTATAGGTACTTGAGCCAATATTGGTAAAAACAGTATCTAAATAAACAGTGTCTTTAGAAAAACTTAGATTGCCAGTACTTAATTTAGTAGAAAAATCTTTTCTACATGATGAAAATAGCACCAATAGTATTGCAATCAAAAAAGTTAATGAATAGCGCATTTGGGTTGTTTTTGTAAATATATAAAGATAATAGAATATAGAAGAAAGACTATTTATATATTTTAAGTTTCGTTTCTATATTTTCTTTATTCTTTTTTTACCAACTCAATTTCGTATAATTTGCCCCAGTGTTTTCCTGTTACAAAAATTCGATTGTTTTCTTTGTCAAATGCAATTCCGTTTAATACTTCATCACTTTCATCTAAAGTTTGTTCTTTTAAAATTTCAGCTTTTAAACTGTTTAAATTAGCCACTCCTTCAATTTTTCCTGAAGTTGGGTTTACAATTAAAATGGAGTTTTGTTGCCAAACATTTGCATAAATGAAGCCGTTAATATATTCTAATTCGTTTAGTTTTTCAACTTTTCGTTTGTTGGTATATGCTTCAATATAACTTTCTTCAATAAGTGTATCGGGGTTTAAAAACCAAATTCGTTCAGAGCCATCAGTTTTAATTAATTTCTCTCCATTATGTGTCAACCCCCAACCTTCTCTGCTTTTAGTGTATTTAAACTCTTTTTCTTTTTCAAAAGTTTCTAAATTATACACAAATCCAATACCACTTTGCCAAGTTAATTGGTGTAATTTATTGTTAAAAATGGTAATTCCTTCACCAAAATATTGTTTGTCAATATCTTGTTGTTGAAGTACTTTACCTGTTTTTAATTCAACTTTTCTAATTGATGAAGTTCCTTTTCGCCCAGTTCCTTCGTATAAATAACCATTGTGAAATTCGAGGCCCTGCGTATAGGCTTCTTTATCATGCGGATAGGTATTAATAATTTTATAGGTGTAAACTTCAGGTGGAGTATCTGCTAAAAAATAGACAGGTTTGGTAACTTTTTTTGTTTTGTTTTGGTAAAAAATAATGGCTGTTATGGTATGTTTTCCAAGTCTGTAGTCACTTATTTTTAAGGTAGTTGTAGTGCCATTACTTTTTATTTTATGAGTATCTATTGAAAATTGAACAGAATCTATAGGTTTATCATCTTTTTCAGAAATAGAGATTGTTAACTCTTTATTTGATTGAATTTTTTTAGGAGTGTTTAACATAAATTTATACTCACTTTTACAAGAAAATAAGAGTGTAATTATAAATAAACTAAAAAATGGCTTGTATGACATAATTTTAATAGCGTTTTGTAAATTTTTATGTAAATAAACTAAATTATTTGTTTGAAGTTTCAAAAATATAGTTAAATTTGCAGTCTGAAAAATAAAAATAGAATTAAAACGAGTTTACGATGAGAAAAGGTATACACCCAGAAAATTATAGAATGGTAGCATTTAAAGATATGTCTAATGAAGATGTGTTTTTAACTCGTTCAACAGTAAACACTAAAGAAACTCTTGATGTAGATGGTGTTGAATATCCTTTAGTAAAATTAGAGATTTCAAGAACTTCACATCCTTTTTACACAGGTAAAACTAAGTTAATTGATACTGCAGGACGTATTGACAAGTTCAAAACTAAATATGCTAAATTTAAAAAGTAATTATTTAGTTCATAATATTTAAAAAAATCCTCAACGAAAGTTGAGGATTTTTTTTATGCCTTAATATTTTTACATTGTATAAAAACAAACCCCAATGTTATTAAACATTGGGGTTTAAAATTTATAAGTAATTTAAATCTTAAGCTAGCATAGTAACCGGATTTTCAATAAACTGTTTTAGAGTTTGTAAAAATGCAGATCCAGTAGCACCATCAACTGTTCTGTGATCACAAGCCAACGTTACTTTCATAGTATTTCCAACAACAATTTCACCATTTTTAACCACTGGTTTTTGAACAATTGCACCCACTGATAAAATAGCAGAGTTTGGTTGATTTATAATTGAAGTAAATTCAGAAATTCCAAACATTCCAAGATTAGAAACTGTAAAGGTACTTCCATCCATTTCTGCAGGAGTTAATTTTTTAGATTTTGCTCTAACAGCCATATCTTTTACCTCTGCGCCAATTTGAGTCATACTTTTTTGGTCTGTAAAAGGAATTACTGGTACAACTAACCCATCTTCAACAGCAACAGCAACACCAATATTTACGTGGTGATTGATACGTGTTCTATCTTCAAACCATTGAGAGTTTACTTTTGGATGCTTTTTCAATGCCATTGCACTTGCTTTTACTACAATATCATTAAATGATACTTTAGTATCAGGTAATTCATTGATAGCTTTACGTGATGTTATTGCGTTATCCATATCAATCTCAATCATTAAATAATAATGAGGAGCTGTAAATTTAGATTCTGCTAATCTACGCGCAATAGTTTTACGCATTTGTGAATTATTCGTTTCTTCAAAGCTAACTTCTCCTAATGATGTAGAAGGCGTAATAGTTGTAGTTGAAGCTGTTGTAGGAACATAATTTTCAACATCAGATTTTACAATTCTTCCGTTTTCACCTGTTCCAGAAATAGTTGCTAAATTAATACCTTTTTCAGTTGCTATTTTTTTAGCTAATGGAGAAGCTATAATTCTTCCTGAGTTTGTTGTAACTACGTTTTGAATCGGCGCATTTACTTCAGCCTTTTTAGCAGGTTCAGAAATTGTAGTTTTAGGCACTTCATTTTCTGGTGTACTTTCAGAATTAGGTGTCTCTATTTTAAAATCATTAATGATTTTATCAACATCTTCACCTTCGTTTCCAATAATTGCTAATAAAGAATCTACAGGAGCTCCTTCACCGTCTTTTAGTCCAATATACAAAAGTGTACCTTCATTAAAAGATTCAAATTCCATAGTGGCCTTATCTGTTTCAATCTCAGCTAAAATATCACCTTCTGAAACTTTATCGCCTACTTTTTTTAGCCATTGTGCCACAACCCCTTCGGTCATAGTATCACTTAAACGGGGCATTGTTATAATTTCTGCCATTTATTTATGTTTTAAAAATGGATAATCTTCTTGTTCATAAACTATATCGTATAATAGTTGTTTGTCTGGAAATGGAGATTCTTCAGCAAATTTTTGACATTCAGCTACTTTAGTTTTTACGTCATTATCCCATTCTTTTATCTGATCATCAGTTGCGTACTTTTTCTCTTTAATTACATTTAAAACTTGTGTAATAGGATCAATTTTACGGTACTCATCAACTTCATCTTTAGTTCTATATTTTTGAGCATCACTCATTGAATGACCTCTATAACGATATGTTTTAATATCTAATAATGTTGGTCCGTCACCTCTTCTAGCTCTTTCAATAGCTTCTGCCATAGCTTCTGCTACTTTAATAGGATTCATTCCGTCAACTGGTCCGCAAGGCATTTCATAACCTAAACCTAATTTCCAAATGTCTTCATGATTTGAAGTTCTACTAACAGAAGTTCCCATAGCGTACCCATTATTTTCGCAAATAAATACAACTGGTAATTTCCAGTTGATAGCCATATTAAAGGTTTCGTGTAATGACCCTTGACGTGCAGCTCCATCTCCAAAATAGGTAAGTGTTACCCCATCTCTTTCAAAGTATTTATCAGCAAAAGCTAGACCAGCACCTAAAGGAATTTGACCTCCAACAATACCGTGACCACCATAAAAATTATGTTCAGGAGAAAAAATATGCATAGAACCTCCCATACCGTGAGAAGTACCAGTGTCTTTCCCTAATAATTCAGCCATAATTCTTTTTGGATCAACACCTAAACCAATTGGTTGAACGTGATTACGATAAGCAGTAATCATTTTATCGTTTTCTTTCATAGCGTGTAAAGCACCAGCTAATACAGCTTCTTGACCATTATATAAATGTAGAAAACCTCTAACTTTTTGTTGAATGTAAAGAGCAGCTAATTTGTCTTCAAATTTTCTCCAAAAAAGCATGTCTTTATACCAGTTGATATAGGTCTCTTTGGTTATTTTTTTCATTTGATAAAAACTATTTAATTTATGTCGAATTGCAAAAATACTATTTTGAATTAGAGTATATAGCTAAACAATCAATTTTTTTACTATAATGTTTTCGTTAGGTAGAAATTGATTAAAGAAAATCAACTATTTTTAGGTAATTATTATAAAAATTAAAGAAATTTAATAGTTGTAGAGATAGCAATATTGTTACTTTATTTGAAAAGAAAAGTCTCGAGGAAACTCGAGACTTTTTAATTAATTAGTTGTTAGAGGTTATTTTAATCTTCTATGTAGTCTTCAATAGGATTACAAGAGCACATTAGGTTTCTATCACCATAGGCATCATCTACTCTTCTTACAGCTGGCCAAAACTTATTTTCTTTTAAATATGGTAATGGAAAAGCTGCTTGTTGACGCGTGTATGGGTAATTCCATTCGTTAGCGGTTAACATTTCTTGAGTATGTGGTGAATTTTTTAAAGCTGAATTAGTATCTCCACTTTCCATAACATCAATTTCATTTTTGATGCTAATTAATGCATCACAAAAACGATCTAATTCAATTTTATCTTCACTTTCAGTAGGTTCAATCATTAAAGTACCTGCTACCGGGAATGAAACTGTAGGTGCGTGATAACCATAATCCATTAATCGTTTAGCAACATCAGTTACTTCAATTCCTTTAACTTTAAACTCTCTAAAATCAACAATCATTTCATGTGCGGCAAAACCATTTTCACCAGCATATAAGATTTTATAATGTTTCTCTAAGCGTGTTTTTATATAGTTAGCATTTAAAATTGCATAAATAGTGGCTTGTTTTAAGCCATTAGTTCCAAGCATTTTAATATAGCTATACGAAATTAATAAAACTAAAGCTGATCCCCAAGGTGCAGATGAAACGGCTGTAATTGCTTTTTCTCCACCAGTTGTAATTATTGGGTTTGAGGGTAAAAACGGAGCTAAATGTTTAGCAACACAAATTGGGCCAACACCTGGGCCACCACCACCATGTGGAATGGCAAATGTTTTGTGTAAATTTAAGTGACAGACGTCTGCACCGATAGTTGCCGGATTTGTTAAGCCAACTTGTGCATTCATATTTGCACCATCCATATAAACTTGTCCACCACGTTCGTGAATTATTTCAGTAATTTCTTTAATGGTACTTTCAAAAACACCGTGAGTTGATGGATACGTTACCATTAATGCAGCTAAATTATCTTTATATAATTCTGCTTTTTCACGTAAATCATCAACATCAATATTCCCTTTTTCGGTAGATTTTGTTACAATCACTTTCATTCCGGCCATTACTGCTGAAGCTGGATTGGTTCCGTGTGCTGAAGCAGGAATTAAGCATATATTTTTATGGCCATTGCCTTTAGATTCGTGATAAGCTTTTATTACTAATAAACCAGCATACTCACCAGATGCTCCTGAATTTGGCTGTAACGATGTTGCAGCAAAACCAGTAATTTCATTTAATGAAGCTTCTAAATCTTTAAAAACCTCTTGGTATCCTTGCGCTTGTTCAATTGGTACAAAAGGGTGTATATTTCCCCAGTTTGGCCAACTTAATGGAAGCATTTCTGTTGCTGCATTTAATTTCATTGTACATGAGCCAAGGGAAATCATTGAATGATTTAATGATAAATCTTTTCGTTCTAATTTTTTAATATAACGCATCATTTCAGTTTCTGAATGGTAATCCTCAAAAACGCTATTGGTCATAAATTTAGATGTGCGAATTAAATTTTGTGGTAATATGTTTTCTTCAATTGAATTGATAAAAACTGTTTCTTTTCCTTCTGCTTCAGCAAGAATAGAAAGAATTTCATTGATGTCATTTAAGCTGGAAGTTTCATTTATTGATATGCTAACTAAATTATTGTTAGGGTAAAAGAAATTAACACCGCTATTTTCAGCAATATTTTTAATTTTAGTAGCATTTGAAACTTCAATAAGTAGCGTATCAAAGTAGGTGTTATTTAATTGTTTTAAATTTAATTGTTTTAGACCTTTGTTTAATGTTGTAGTTAAATTTTGAATATTATTTGCAATGTAAATCAGCCCTTTTGAACCGTGATATACACCGTACATACCAGCCATAACAGCTAATAAAACTTGTGCTGTGCAAATGTTTGAAGTTGCTTTCTCACGTTTAATATGTTGTTCACGAGTTTGAAGCGCCATTCGTAAAGCACGGTTTCCATCTGTATCTTGTGTAACACCAATTATTCTTCCTGGAAGCGAACGTTTGTAAGTTTCTTTAGTCGCAAAATAACCAGCATGTGGTCCGCCATAACCCATAGGAATTCCAAAACGTTGTGTAGTACCTATAACTACATCAGCTCCCCATTCACCCGGAGGTGTTAAAATGGCTAAACTTAATAAATCGGCAGCAACTGCAATTCTTGCTTCAACAGCCTTCGCTTTTTCAACAAACGTTGCATATTCAAAAATTTCACCACTTTTTGCAGGGTATTGAACTAATGCACCATAAATTTCAGTGTTAAATTCAAAATTTTCATGATTTCCAAATACCAATTCAATATTTAAAGGAGTTGCCCGAGTTTTTAAAACATCAATTGTTTGAGGTAATAACTCATTTGAAACAAAAAAACAGGAAGCATTTGCCTTTTTTTGAGCTCTTGATCGGGTATTAAATAACATAATCATAGCTTCCGCAGCGGCAGTTCCTTCATCTAATAAAGAAGCATTAGCTAACTCCATTCCGGTAAGTTCAGTTACCATAGTTTGGTAATTTAATAATGCTTCTAAACGACCTTGAGAAATTTCAGCTTGGTATGGTGTGTAAGCAGTATACCACCCAGTATTTTCGAAAATATTACGTTGAATTACACCTGGTAGTATAGTAGGATGATAGCCTAACCCTATATAATTTTTGTATAATTTATTTTTATTTGCAAGTTCCTGTATGTGAGACATGTACTCAAATTCACTCAATGCCTTTGGTAAATCTAAATTATTTTTTAACCGTATGTCTGAAGGTATTGTTTTATTTATAAGCTCTTCTATTGATGAAACTCCAATAGTTTTCACCATTTCATTAACTTCATTTTCACTAGGGCCTATATGTCTTAAAACGAATGAATCTGTTTTCATTTATTGGTATTTATTATAAAATGTTAACGCTTTCAAAAATACTTAAATTTGAGTAATTAACATGTCATTTTTATTACTGAATTCTAATATTTTGTTAACCAAAAACTTAGTATATTAACAAATAGTTACATTTGTGAAATGTTTTTTTTAAAAAAAATAATAGACTTTTATATTTTTAGTAATATTCACGTTGCTTTGGCGGGTTTTTTCTTAACTAAAATTACGTTATTTAAATTTGGAATTTCTAATAGTTTAACACCACTTTTTGTAGCACTTTCAATAGTAGTTTCATATAATTTTATTCGTTTTTTTGAAATTAAAACAAATAGACTTCATTGGTTTAAAAGTTGGTTTGTAAATTATAAAAATCAGCTATTATTACTTTCAATAGTTTCAACTTTATTATTGAATTATTTGGTTTTTTTTACTGAATTTAATCTGCAGTCAATTTATATTCTTCTCCCTTTTGCTTTTATGACTTTTTTTTATGTTGTCCCTTTTTTTAAAACGAAAAAAATAGAGTTTTCCTTTCGTAATTTTCCTTCAATTAAAATAATTAGTATTGCAATTTCTTGGGCGGGCATTACAGTTTTTTTTCCGTTATATGAAGCTGAATTTGAATTTAATGCGACGGTATATTTAGAATTTGTGCAACGGTTTTTATTTTTAATAGCAATTACAATTCCTTTTGATATTAGAGATGTTTATGTAGATGAAAAATTTTTAAAAACATTACCGCAGGTAATAGGTGTTAATCATTCAAAAATGATTGGTTATATTTTATTGTTATTGATGATTTTATCAGAGTTTTACATTCATAAAAATACTGATTATAATAGTTTTATATTACTTGTGATAGGAATTATAGCGGCTGCTTTTTTAGGTTTTTCATCGCCAAGAAGAACTCGATTTTATACAGGTTTTTGGATTGAGGGAATTCCAATACTTTGGTATGGTTTAATTGTATTATTTTCGTAAAATAAAACGTTTAAAATGGATAGTAAATACGCAAAATATTTTAAAGTAAATAAAGAAACTTGGGATAAAAAAGTTAGTATCCACGCAACATCTAAATTTTACGATGTTGAAGGGTTTCTGAAAGGGAAAACCTCATTAAATAGTTATGAACTAGATGAATTAGGTGATGTTAATGGAAGAACATTATTGCATTTACAATGTCATTTTGGTCAGGACACATTGAGTTGGAGTAGGTTAGGGGCTAAGTGTACAGGTATAGATTTATCTGGCGAAGGAATTAATAAGGCGAAAAAATTAAATAAAGACTTAGGTTTAGATGCTACTTTTATTGAAAGTAATTTATACGATGTGCCTAAAAATGTTGAAGGTAAATTTGACATTGTTTTTGCTTCTTATGGTGTTATTGGTTGGTTGCCAGATTTGAAAACTTGGGGAGAAATTATAGCAGACAAGCTTAAAAGTGGTGGTATTTTTTACCTTATAGAATTTCATCCAATAGTTTGGATGTTTGATTTTTTACAAACACCACCCAAATTAAAGTATCCTTACTTACAAAGTGATGCTATTTATGAGGAGTATAAAGGAACATATACCAATAATGATGCAGCTATTATTAGTAAAGAATATGGTTGGAATCACGGTTTAGGAGAAGTAGTTTCTGCCTTAACAAATGTGGGGTTGCAAATTGAGTTTTTGCATGAGTTTGAAAAATCGCCATACAATAGTTTTCCTGAGATGGATGAAACGGAAGATGGTATGTATGTTTTAAAAGAAAACCAACGAATGTTTCCTTTGCTATACTCAATACGAGCAATTAAAAAATAAAAAAGACTTCCAATTTGGAAGTCTTTTTATATATAATTTAAAGTAGTATTACTTTAATAGTTTGTCAATTTTTTCTTTTTCTTCTTCTGCTAAAGCACCATCAACTAAAATTCTACCACTATGCTCATCTGTAATAATTTTTTTACGACCAGCAATTTCAACTTGTCTTTGTGGTGGGATAGTAAAGAAAGACCCGCCAGATGCACCTCTTTGAATAGATACAACAGCCAATCCATTTTTTACAGAAGATCTAATTCTATTGTAAGCTTTTAATAAGTGGTCATCAATTAAGGCACTATATTCATTAGATTTTTTTAGTAATAAAGCTTCCTCTTTAACGGTATCACCCATAATATCGTTCAACTCATCCGATTTATGTTTTAATAAATCGTCTTGTTTAGCAATATTTTCTTTAGTAGTATCAATTACTACGTTCTTTTGCTCAATTTTAACTTTATACTCTTTAATTCTCTTTTCAGCTAATTCAATTTCAAGTTCTTGATATTCAGTTTCTTTACTTATTGAATTAAATTCTCTATTGTTACGAACATTTTTTTGTTGTTCAGCATACTTTTTAACAAGTACTTTTGCTTCTTCAATAATTAATTTTTTTGCAGTAATATCATCCTTTAGACTAGTTACACCTTCATTTAAATTTGAAAGTCTTTTATTTAAACCAACAATTTCATCTTCTAAATCTTCAATTTCTAGAGGTAATTCCCCTCTTACACTTTTAATCTCATCAACTCTTGAATCAATTAATTGTAAGTCGTAAAGTGCTCTTAATTTTTCTTCAACCGTAACTT
>Ga0190303_1000604_pt1 | contig 14897 bp, 17 predicted proteins | sample 48700701_MG_FD_161672 | JGI IMG/M metagenome (GOLD analysis project Ga0190303, IMG submission 161672) | Hydrothermal vent sediment bacterial communities from Southern Trench, Guaymas Basin, Mexico - 4870-07-0-1_MG | ecosystem: Environmental > Aquatic > Marine > Hydrothermal vents > Sediment ...
TATTGGGTAGGTGTAATAGATTATAAATTAAAAGTATTTGATATTATTATGAAAACAGAATATGGAACTACTTATAATAGTTATTTAATTATAGGGAGTGATAAAATAGCTTTAATTGCGACAGCTAAACTGCAGTTTAAAGATGAGTTTTTAAGTCATATAAAAGAATATGTTCAAATTGAAGATATAGATTATTTGATTATGAATCATACAGAACCAGATCATTCTGGAACTGCAAAATACTTATTAAAGGAAAATCCTAATTTAGATATCTATGCTTCAGCTCCAGCTCTTATAAATCTAAAAGAGATATTAAATACAGAGTTTCATGGGCATAGAGTAACAGATAAACTAGAGCTTTCATTGGGAGATAAAACTTTACAGTTTTTTCTTCAACCAAACTTGCATTGGCCAGATACTATGTTTACTTATTTAAAAGAAGATAATATTTTATTTACATGTGACTTTTTTGGAGCTCATTATGCATCTAATATTATTAAAACTAATGATATACCTGATAAAGAATTATATGAAAAGTTATTAAAAGATTATTTTAACGCTATTATGCATCCATTTTTGCCTTATGTTAGAAAGGGATTAAACCGGGTTACCGAATTAAGTCCAGATAAAATTTGTACATCTCATGGAGCTGTTTTAGAAGAACCATTTTTATCTAAAGTGATTGATTATTATGACAAATGGAGTATATTACCAAAAAGACTAGATAAACCATTAGTTTTGATTCCCTACGCAAGTGCATATGGTAATACTGCTAAAATGGCTGAAGTAATTAAAGAAACTTTAGAAGAAGAATTTGATAATAAAATATATGTTAAACTATATGATTTAATATACACAGATCAAAAAGAAATTACTAATCAAGTTTCAATATGTGATGCCTTTATTATTGGCTCTTCTACCATTTTAAGAGACACCGTAAAATTAGTTTGGGATTTGTTATCATCTATTGATTATGAAATGTCAAGAGGAAAAATAGCATCTGCTTTCGGATCTTTTGGCTGGAGCGGTGAAGCCGTAAACAATATTATTCAAAGAGAGAAACAGTTATTTTTTAAAACAACAGAAGGATTAAGAATAAAATTCATTCCATCTGAATCTCAAATTGAAGAAGTCAAAGACTATGCAAGAAATATAGCAAGCCTAATAAAAAATAAAAAAAGTGCTTAAGAAAGAGCGCTTTTTTCTTGTTCGGGAATTTTAAAATGAATAGGTTCAATATCAGGTAAATATCTATTCATTTTATCTACGAATAAAACACCTAATAAATGATCATATTCATGTTGAAAAACAATTCCTGGATAACCATTTAACTTTAATGTTTTATCAACGGTTTCACCTGTTTCAAGATTCACTAAAGTAACTTTAGCTTTAATACGCTTAGCGCGTTTTACAAGTCCAGTTATATTCTCATCAACAGAAAGACATCCTTCTCCACCAGGAATATAGGTTTGTTGCTCTGAAAAAGAAATTATTTTTGGATTAACTACAGCAAATTTATATTCTTTTTCAAAAGATTCATCCATTGTATACATAACAAACATTTTTTTGGATATATTTATTTGTGGAGCCGCTAAACCAACAGACGCTCTTAGATTATATTTTTCTGCTAATTTATCATCTTGAGAATTTATGACTAATTCCATCATGTCTCTTAACGTATCTAAATCTTCTTTATTTAAAGGCATTTTTACTTCTTTAGCACGCAGTCTTAAAGTAGGATGCCCATCTTGAATTATATCTTTCATTAATAACATTTTCATCACCACGTATATTATAACAAAACCATCAATAAAATGAAAGCAAATAAGTTTTGAAACAGTAGTAATATTTAAAACAATATGATATAATCTTTATCGTAAAGTTGGTGATATTATGATTGATCGTACAGGAATTATAGTATATTTTCAAAACAAAAAAGCGATTAAAATAATTGAAAAATTTGATATTCATATTACTTATATTAATGAAGCGGGAAAATATCTTGTTGGGTATTGTAACAAATTAGATTTTCCCAAAATTAAAAATGAATTAAGGCAGAAAAAACTTATTAGAAAAGTTGAAGAATCTTTAATTGAAATGCCAAGTTTAGAATTATAAAAAAATATATGTATCTGTCAATAAAAAACACTTGACAGATACTGCTTTTTTTGTTAGAATATTTAAGGACTAAAATTAGGAGGAATTATTATGGTAAAACTTAGATTACAACGCTTTGGAACAAAGAAAAAACCATTTTATAGAATAGTAGCGGCTGACTCTAGAAAGCCTAGAGATGGTAGATATTTACAAATTGTTGGAGTTTATGATCCAACTAAGAATCCAGCATATGTAAATATTGATAATGAAAAAGTTTTAAACTGGTTGAGAAATGGAGCTCAACCTACAGATACAGTTAAAAGCTTATTTTCAAAGGCAGGAATTATTCGCCAACTTGTTGCCGAAAAGAATAACAAGTAGGGAGTTTTAATAATGGCTGTTGATTTTGAAAAACTAATATTTGATTTGGTAACGCCATTGGTTATACATCCTGAAGATTTATTGGTGAAGAAATTTTCTGAGGATGAAACTTCTATTACAATTCAAGTGCTTGTCAATAAAGAAGATTTAGGTAGAGTTATTGGAAGAGGCGGAAGAATTGCCAATGCTATCAGAACAATTTCTTACGCTGCAGCTTCGAGAATGGGAAAAAGAATCAATATAAACATTGATTCATTCTAATGAAAAGAGAAGTAATCGGCGTTAGTGCTTGTTTAATAGGTATAAATTGTAAATATAATGGATTACATAATCTAAACTTTGATGTGATTGATTATATAAGAGGAAAAGAAATTGTATTGATTTGCCCAGAAGTTTTTGGTGGTTTAGGTACTCCGAGGATTCCATCAGAGATTCAAAAAGATGGGAGAATTCTTAATAAAGCAGGAATTGATGTATCTTTAAATTTTGATAAAGGTAGAAGATATGCTTTGGAATTACTAAAAGAATCAAATTGCAAGCAAGTAATACTGAAAGACGGATCTCCATCATGTGGATACAAAACTATTTATGATGGAACATTTAATAATAAGAAAATAAACGGACTAGGTGTTACTGCAATGTATTTTAAAGAAAATGATATAAAAATCATAGACTTAAATACTTAAACCAACTAATTCAGTTGGTTTTTCTTTTGAAGCTATCTAGTTAATTGATTGAAAGGAATAATATGAAAATAAAAAAAGAAATAGAACAAGCAATTAAGGAAATGGGATTTGTCACAATGACATCTATTCAGGAACAAACCATTCCATTATTGTTACAAGGAAAAGATGTAATAGGGAATTCTCATACAGGAACAGGTAAAACAGCTGCTTTTGGAATTCCTATTTTAGAAATGATTGATTTTGATTCTAATCAAATTCAAGCATTGATTATAACGCCTACAAGGGAGTTAGCTGTTCAAATAACAAGAGAGTTAAACAAGATAGGAACCTATATTAAAAATTGTAGAATTGTGTCTGTTTATGGTGGAGAAATCATTACGAGACAATTTAAAGAATTAAGGAAAAAACCTCAAATTGTTGTGGGTACACCAGGAAGAATGATTGATCATATTAAAAGAAAAACAATTAATCTTGAAAACCTTAAGTATTTTATTTTAGATGAAGCTGATGAAATGTTAAAAATGGGTTTTATAGATGATATAGAAATAATTTTTAATAGTACTCCAGAAGAAAAACAAACATTGATGTTTTCCGCAACTATGCCGAAAACAATTATCACTTTAGCGAAAAAATATATGAATAATCCTGAAGTAATAACTTCAGTTGGAAGTGATAGAACAAACCAAGATGTATCACAGCATTATTATAAAGTAAAAAGAGAAAATAAGACAGAAGCTGTGTATAGGTTGTTAAATATATATAGACCTAATCTAGCTTTGATATTTTGTAATACAAAAGCTAAAGTGGATGAAGTTACTAACCAATTAATAGATCGAAAAATCAATTGCGATAAAATCCATGGAGATCTTCCGCAAACCACAAGACTGAATGTGTTAAATAAATTTCATAATGGAATTATAGATGTATTAGTCGCAACTGATGTGGCTGCTAGAGGTTTAGATATAAAGAACGTAGAAGCTGTTTTTAATTATGATACTCCAGAAAAAGCTGATTATTATATTCATAGAATAGGTAGAACTGGTAGGATTGGAAATTTAGGATATGCATTTACTTTAGTTTCTAAAGGTGAAATGAAAAGAATTTTTGAAATAGAAAGACTAACTGGTACAAAAATAAAAAGAAGAAATATACCTACATATGAAAAAGTAATGGATGTAAAAGCAGATAAGTTTGTTGATGAAGTAAAAAAAGTTATAGAAACGGAATCTCTTGAAAAGCAATATTTAACATTAAACCGTTTGATTCAAGCACAAATAAATGAAGATGAAATTATAGTTGCTCTATTAAAGATGTTAGGTTCAGAATCAGATAATTCAAGAAACAAATTAGATATCAATGAAACATTCAAAGAAAACAAGAAGCATTTTACAAAAGAAAACCAAGTAAGATTTCATATGAATTTAGGGAAAAAAGATGGATTAACTATTTCTGATATTTTAGATTTTATTCGTTCAAGAGTTAGAATTCAATCTAGAGAAATTCAAGACATAGCTATTTTAACAGAATTCTCTTTTTTCACTGTACCTAAAAAATACGGGCCAAGTATAATTAAAAACTGTAATCATAAAATGCTTAGAGGAAGAAAAGCAAGAATCCAAATTTCGAGAAAACAGAGATAAATCAACATCCATTGACAAACCATTGAATATCGTTATAATTAAGATATAAACTTAGGGGGTATTATATGAAAAAATTAGGTGTTATTGTATGTACAAATTCAGCTATTGATTATATTAAACATGATTATCAAATTGATGTAGTTAGGTCTACAATACTTTTAGGAGATAAAGAATATATTGATTATGAAGAATTAACAGCTAATCAATTTTATGAAATGTTACAAAAAAATCCTGACTTATTTCCAAGAACAGCTATGGCTTCTACAGGAAATATGTTAGAACATTATGAGAAACTAAGAGATGAAGGATGCGATACCATTATATTTATTACCATTTCTTCTAAGATGAGTGGTATTTATGAGAATGCTTTAATTGCAGCTAAAATGGTTGAAGGGGTAGATGTTTTTGTATTCGATTCAAAAAGCGTAGGCTATATTGAATGTTTAATGGCTTTTACTGCTCATGAAGATTTTAAAAAGGGTAAAAGTATAGAAGAAATTATAAAGGATTTAGAGTATATTCGCGATAATAATCATATTTATTTTGCTGTAAATGATTTAAGTTATCTTGTTAAAAATGGAAGGCTTTCAAACGCTGCTGGTTTTATCGCAAATGCATTAAAAATAAAACCTTTGTTAGAAATTGACAAAGATGGAGCGGTTGTAAGCATAGAAAAAATAAGAACATTTAAAAAAGCCGTTGATCGTGTTATTGAAAAATATTTGGAAGAAACCGAAGGAAAAGATGTTGAAACCTTTATTATACATGCTAGTAACCCAAAAACAGTTGAATATATACGCGATAAAGTTATTAAATTAAGACCTAGTGTTAAAGAAATAAAAGATTATTTATTAACACCAGCTGTAGGAGCTCATGCAGGTCCTGGAGCTACTACTATTGGTTATGTATTAAATAGAAAATAAAAGAGGATTATATGATAAGAAGTGATATTATTAGAGGTAATATAGACACAATTATTTTAAAACTCTTACAAGAAAAAGATATGTATGGTTATGAAATTGTAAATGAGATTAAAAATCGTACAGATAATATGTTTAATATTAAAGAAGCAACTTTATATTCAGTAGTACAACGTTTAGAAAAACGAGAGCTAATTGATTCATATATGGGTGAAAAATCTCATGGAAGAAAAAGAAGATACTATATAATCACATCTTTTGGTAAAGCTTATTATAAGGAGTTAATTTCAGAATACAAAACACTGAAAGATATTATGATAAAAATACTGGGAGATGATGTTATATGAATAATATAAAGAAATTTATAAGTAAATTATTAAAAGATTCTTTTAATGAAGAAGTCAAAAAAGAATTAAATGAAACATTAACTACAAGTTTAGAAGAAAAGGTTGATGATTTAGTAGAACAAGGTAAAACTAGAGAAGAAGCCATTGAGATATCTATCAAAGAATTTGGAGATAAAGAAGATGTTTTGGAAGCTTTTCCTGAATTCAAGAAGAAAAACAGAAGTTTAATAAAAAAAAGAAGAAATCAATTGATATTTTCTATAGGAGCTTATTTAATTATCACTGGATTAATGGCGTATCCAAATTATGCATTTACTCCTGATACTTTATGGTTTTTATTTGTGGCTATAGGATTATTATTTTGGCCGCTTGTAATGTTGTATTTATATCTTTCAGCAAGGAGATAATGATTTGAGCGTAAGAAAAATTGTTTTTCTTTCAATGATGGTTTCTATAAGCATTGTATTAAGTATAGTTGAAAGTACGTTCGCGACCCTTATATTTGCTTTTCCAGGAATAAAACTTGGTCTAGCTAATATAGCTACCTTAGTTGTAGTTTTTACTATGGGTAGAAAGGAAGGATCTATAGTCGCTATTCTACGTATTTTTTTGGTTGGTTTAATATATAGTGGTTTATTCACCCCTGCTTTTTGGATTAGTTTAGGGGGAGGATTATTCGCTTTAACAACAATTTTAACATTGAAAAGTTCAAAATTGTCAATTTATACTGTATCTGTTTTAGCTGCTTTAATGCATATGGTAGGACAGATTATTATAGTTATTTTTCTAGTTAAAACATCTAGTTTAATATATTATTTACCTTATATGATGATTATAAGCGTTCCAGCTGGATTAATTACTGGATATCTAGCTAATAAAATTATTCATTATTCAAGATTTTTCAATTAAAATTAATAAATATTAAAAACACTTCTTAAATTTAGAAGTGCTTTTAATATAAATTTTAATTAAAAATTTATATCATATATATACTGAGAGAATCCATCGGAGTACTCATAAGTTCCATCATAATGATACCAAACAGCTTCTAAATTATCATATGAATTTACAAAATCCATAGCTTCTTCAAGTGGCATTAAATATAATGCAGTAGAAAATATATCAGCTAATGCAGAATCAGGATAAAGCAATGTAACTGACATCGAATAACCTCCGGGATAATATGTTATTGGATTGATTATATGGTGATATACCAAGGAATCATCTAATCCTTTAAAGAATTGTTGGTAATTTCCGCTAGTAACTACAGCTATGTTTTGAGGCACAGATAAAGTCAAAAAATAATCTGTTTGTTTTTTATAATCAGTAGAAGGAGTTTTTAAGGCTATATAAAAATTACCATTTTCTCTTTCCGGATTGGTTCCTCCTCCAATAACATTGGAATTACCAGCATTTAATATATAAGTAATATTTAAACTATTCAAATAATCAGAAATTATTTTAGTAACATAGCCCTTAGCCATTCCTCCCAAATCAATACTCATATTCTCCTTTAAAAAACCTATTGTTTTGTTGTTTGAATCTAAAATAATGTCATCAGGATTAGTATTAAAACTAGAACCATCTATTAAATCTCTAGGTACAGGGCAATATGAAATCCCAGGTTCAATTGAAAAATCACATAAATCACTCTCTCTAGCATTATGCCAGATGCTTAAAACCGGATTTAAAGCTACATCAAATAATGGAGAATTATTATGAGTTATTATATTTCCATTATCAATTGCGAATTTAATTGTATCAAATAAGATATCATCAATTTCAACAGGAGCAGTTGAATGATTGATAGTATAAATATTGGGAATATCTTCATATTCATTGTATTTATCAAAATATTTATGATAGTATGCTAAAGTATTTTCAAAATAATCAAAAATTTCCTTAACATCAAAATTATCAGAATCTTTATAATAAATTTTTAAATATATTGGAGTATCAAAATAAGATGTAGTTGTGTCACTACAAGAAAAATAAGATTTATCGTTATTTAAAATACAATAATCAGGATTTGGATTAGAAATAGCACTACATCCGTTAAATAGTATTACAATTAAAAAAGTATAAGTTATAATAAGCAATTTTTTCATAAAATCTCCTTAAATCTTCGTTATAAATGATATAATATATATGTAAAAATGGTGGTGATATCATTAAGAAAATAGATATTATAATTATTGTTTCTATATTAATACTAGGTATAATTACTTTAATAGGTTTTAAATTATATGAAAACAATAAAAGTACAGGGGAACTTTACGCTATAGTTACCTATCATGATATAAAAATTCTAATGATTGATTTAAAAACAAATGAATATAAAATATATGATACAATCTATAAAAATGATATCGATGTTACAAGAGCTAATGAAGGTATATTTTATGTTCCAGGAGAAATAACTTCAAATATGGAAGATTTATATCAAATAGATAGTTATGCTAGAGAAAATCAAATAGTGGGAATAAAACTACAAGTAATAAATCACAAAATATCTGTAGTTTATCAGGAATCTCCAAAAGATATATGTCAATTACAAGAACCTTCAGATTCTCACTTGATGCCAATTGTATGTTTGCCCAATGAATTAGTTATTAATATTTTTACAAATTTAACATCTGATCAATTTGAACCAGATGTAATAATGGAGTGATATTATGTTTTTAGCAATTAGTCACAATGTATTTGTCATTATTAAAATTATTATGTTTTTTGTGGCAACTATCTTTATTTTTGATTCTATGCAAGCAATTGATTTTTCTAAAATATTCCGTAAAAATTCAGGAAGTCAAATAAGATTTCTATTTATGGTGCTAGCTATTATTCTTGGCTATTTATTCGTTGATGCTATAATTGATTTACTTGAATCTGTTAATAATTTTTTCTAAATATAATCAGAAAATTCATCTATAATTTCGAGTTTATTCTCGAAATTATTTTTTTGAAATAACTGCTCTTTTATTTGATCGTAATTAGTGGCATTAATCTTGAATATAAAGGTAATTTCTTTATCATAAGAAACATTAATTAAATTAGAAGATTCACGTAAAAATCTATCTATATTACCAATATGGTTATAATCAGCATGAACCTTGCAAGTATAGATAGTTTGTTTGTGAGTAAATTCACAGTATTCTAGAACCTTAGAAGCCGCATTAGTATATGCGCGAATTAGACCTCCGGTACCTAATTTAATTCCACCAAAATAGCGAATAATAACCAACAATATATAGGTAAGTTTCTGCTTTAATAACACTTCTAAAATTGGATATCCCGCAGTCCTTGTAGGCTCGCCATCATCTGTGGCTTTTTGTATTAATCCATTATCTTCTAAAATATATGCATAAGTATAATGGCTTGCGTTGGGATATTCTTTTTTAAACATCTTTAAATTTTTCTTGATTGAATTCTCGTTTTTAACAGGTAAAGCAATAGCTATAAAACGTGATTTCTTAACAATTATTTCGTGAATTGTTTTTTGCTTAATAGAAAACATATTATCACCATGATTATTATAACATATTATCTTTTTGATTAGGTATATTTAATCATTTCGAATATGAAATAAACTATTATTGTGTTATAATAATCATGGTGATTTTTGATGACTAAATACTATAAATATGGCCAGAATATAGTAAAAACACTACTTGACCTAGGATATCAAGCTTTTTTTGTAGGTGGTTTTGTTAGAGATTATTTATTGGGAATAGATGTATCAGACATAGATATCACTACAAATGCGACCCCTAATGAAGTAGAAAAAATATTTAAAGAGACTAAAGCAACAGGAGTTAAATTTGGTACAATAACTGTTTTTTTAAGGGGATATCAATATGAAGTCACTACATTTCGCACAGAAGGAAAATATATAAACTATCGAAAACCTGAAAATGTTTCATTTGCGAAATCATTAGAAGAAGATTTAAAAAGAAGAGATTTTACAATTAATGGTTTAGCTATGGATATATCTAATAAAATTATTGATTTATTTAATGGTAAAGAAGATTTGGATAATAGAATAATAAGATCTATTGGAAATCCTGATATTCGTTTTAAGGAAGATGCCTTAAGAATACTAAGAGCATTTCGTTTTGTGTCTAAACTTGGATTTAATATAGAAGAAAATACCCTTATAAGCATTAAAAAAAATATGAATTTGCTTACCAAAATACCAATAGAAAGAGTGATGATAGAAATTAAAAAAATATTTTCAAACTTTAATTATATAAAAACTATTTCGTTGATGAATGAAGCAAATATTGAACAAGCTTTTCCGGAATTAAAAAAAGGAATAAATTTGCTGAGTTCAATGGATAATTATAGTTTAAGCTATCTCGAATTTTTCTCCTTATGCTTTTATTTAAATAAGAAGGGAATTCCAGAGAAATGGCGGTTTTCTAATAAAGAACTATCTATTATAAATAATATTATTGAATTGATTAATTTAGTTAAAAATAATAAATTTAATGAAGAAATAATATATAGATTTGGAATGGATATTTCATTGTCAGCTAATAATATTTTAAGGATATTTGATTCTTCAAAAAATCAAGAAAAAGAAATAATAAATATCTATAAAAAATTACCAATTTATGGTAAAAACGATTTAGTTTTTAAAGGACGAGATATATTAAAAATAACATCTTTTTCTAACCTTGAAACTATTGGTAGTATAATTGACGATTTAGAAAAACAAGTAGTTACTGGAAAACTACCTAATCATTATTCGAGTTTAAAGAAATATGTTTTAGATTTATTGGAGACTAAATATGGGAAAAGATAATAGGCTTTTTTATTGTTACTTAGATGATTTTGATGAATTGACTATAATCATACCAATTAAAAATTACAATGATGCCGATTCTTATTTTTTAGTAGGTAATGATGAGATAATAAAATTAAAAATTAACCAAAAAATAAATCTGGGAGAAGAAATAAAACTTGTCTGTAATTTTGACGCTTATATTGATTTAAACAAAGTTTATTTTGTAGAAAATCAAAATCATAAAATGTCAGAATTATATACAGGTAAAATTGTTAGAACTGAATTATTCGATAATATATACCAATATAAAAAAAATGATTTGGGTTTTACTTATAGAAAAGAAAATACGAAGTTTAAAATTTGGACTCCAGTTGCTAAATATGTAAAAATAGAATTAATTTCGCCTAATAAAAAAAAATATATTTATAACTTAACTTACAAGAATTCAGGCATTTGGAGAATACTAATTGATGGAGATTTAGAAGGCTATAAATATCGCTATATTGTTTATGTAAATGGTAAAGAATCTATTGTTCAGGATCCATATGCAATATCTTCAAATGCAAATGGAGAATATGCATATGTAGTAGATAGAACCAGCTTTTATCAGATGAAACATAAATCTAATTTTACAGGTAATATTTTAGAAGCTATAATCTATGAAATGAATATTCGAGATTTTACTATTGATCCAGATATGAATTTTGTTAACAAAGGTAAATTTCTTGGAGTTATAGAAAAAGGTGTAAAAACTAACAATGGTTTTTCTTCAGGAATAGATTACTTAAAAGAACTTGGAATTACACACGTTCAATTAATGCCTATTTTTGATTTTGATGGAGTTGATGAAACTAAAGAAAATGGTGAATATAATTGGGGATATAATCCTAAACAATATTTTGTACCAGAAGGTTGGTATTCATTAAATCCTGACGACCCTTATTCTCGTATAAATGAATTAAAGAGAATGATTGATATTTTACATGAATCAGGTATTTCTGTAGTAATGGATGTAGTGTTTAACCATGTTTATGATGCGCTTGAATTTGCGTATGAGAAACTAGTTCCTGGATACCCGTATCACGTTGATAGACAAGGGATATGTACTAATATAAGTGGTTGTCATAACGATATCGCAAGTCATAGAAAAATGATGAGAAAGTTAATAATTGATAGTGTACTATATTGGGCTAAGGAATATAAAATAGATGGGTTCCGATTTGATTTAATGGGACTGATTGATTATGAAACGATGAATGAATTGCGTCAAGAATTACATGATATATCAGAACATATCATTGTATATGGTGAAGGTTGGAATATGTATTCATCTAATATGACTGATCGCATGGCACATATGGAAAATAAAAAGGTAATTCATACAATCGGTTTTTTCAATGATAGATTTCGAGATACTATTAAAGGAAAAACATTTGATGTTCTAAGCAAAGGCTACGCAACTGGTAATACATTAGAAATAGATGTTGTGAAACAAATGCTTTTAGGAAGCGCATATAACCGTTACATGTTTAAATACACCTCTCAAAGTATTAATTATGTAGAATGCCACGATAATATGACTTTTTTTGATAAAACTATACATATATTTTCAGATATAGAAAAGGTTAAAAAAAGTCAATTATTAGCTACTTCTATGGTATTATTATCTCAAGGAGTTCCTTTTATTCATTCGGGGCAAGAATTTTTTAGAACGAAGAAGGGTGAACAAAATTCATATAATTTAGGAACGGATATCAATTTAATTGATTGGCAAAGAAGAGAAACATTTAATGAGGCTATTGAATATATTAAAGAAATAATTAAAATAAGAAAAAAGTTTTCTTGTTTTAAATTCAAATCCACTTCAGAAATGGAACAAGGAATTGAAATAATAGAAACAAATTCAAAATCTTTAATGATACATTATAATAATAAATGTAATATTTTATTGATTTTTAAGCCTTTATTAAAAAGAGAAATGATTTTATTACCTGAAGGTTATGTTTTATTAAAAACATCTACAGACAGATTTGAAGCGTTAGATAAATATGAATATATATTAAAAGATATTGGAACATATATTTTTATTAAGGAGTAATTAATTAGATGATAGAAATAGGAAAAAATTATACTTTCTTTGGTAAAGTATTACAAACTAATGATTCAACATACAATACTTATCCGGTTAATGTGTTGACAGAGAATTCAGAAAATGTAATTGTACGCATAAAAAAAGGAGAAGAAGTTTCACTAAATAAGATTTATTTTTTTGAAACAACCGCAGTAGAATTTAAAGATAAAATTCATTTTGAAGCAAAATCCCATACTATTTTAGGCGAAATAGATATTTCCGATAATCGTAAAGAAGAATTATTAAAATTATTTTATCATTATGCTCCAGTTAAAATTGAGGAGATTAAGAAGGATATAGAAGATGTTATTGATTCTATATCAAACAAAGTATTAAAAGATATTACTGTAAAGGTATACAAGCGCTATAGAGATGATTTTTATTTATATCCAGCAGCTACTAAATTTCATCACGCATATATCTCTGGGCTAGCTTATCACACTCATTCTATGTTAAAATTAGCAAAAGGGTTTTTTAGTGTTTATAGTTTTTTAAACGAGGATTTGGTAAATGCAGGGATTTTACTCCATGATATTTGTAAAATATTTGAATTTGATTCTTACGAAGGCAGTGGATACACTGTAAAAGGAAAATTAATAGGCCATATTACGATGGGTGCTAGTCTTATAGAAGCTGTTGCTAAAGAATTGGGATATCAAAATGAAGAAGAAACAATGTTATTAGAGCATATTATTATAAGTCATCATTACTATGGTAATTTCGGTTCTCCAAGAAAACCAAATATAGCTGAAGCTTTAATAGTTCATTTTATTGATAATATTGATTCAAAAACAACTGTTTTAGGTGAAGAACTTAATTTAATTGAAATTGGCCATTTAACAGCTAGTATCGGTGTTTTAGAAAGAGAAAGATATTATAAGCATAAACTTTCAAAAGAATAATATTTAAATAAATATTATAGTAAAAAAAGAACTTGTTTTCTACAAATTATAGAAACAAGCTCTTTTATTATAGTAATTAAAATTTAATCTGTTATATAATTGCCAAATACTGCATTGTAATAAACATCACTTATCTCTTCCAACATAGCCATTAAGTCATCATTAGATAATTGTGTATATGAATTTTGTTGGAATTCTCCAGATTGAAGTTTTTCAACAATATTGACATCTAATGTTCCAAATACATAGAAGCTATCAACTAAATCACCCATATAGAAATCTAGTGCATCAATTAAATCTACAGGCAAATTAGGAATAGTAATACCATATTTATCTTCAATATCAGTATCAGTTAAATCATACACGCTAGAATAGAATTTGTATAATGAATACAATTGCATTTGTTCTATTGCAGGTGCGTCATTACTGTTTTCAGAACCTACTGTATATTGAGGATTATTTGAATCTTCCTCAGTGAAACTACAAGATGGTTTTTCAAAATTATCACCAGGTGTTACTAAGATAAAATGCAAACCGAATTCAGTGTTTACTGCATCAGATTGTAATTCACTTAAATCTTCATTTTGAGGCAATTGATATTCATTGTATAAATCAATTAAAGCATCAACAAACTCAGGAATAAAGCTATCTTTAACTCCATAATCACCACTATAAGTTAATGAATGAGTTTTAGAAGAATCATCTTTATCTTGTTTGTTTAAATCTTCAGTCAATAGGAATAAACCATTTTGTTTGAATAATCCCCATGTTTCATCTTCTCTACTTGCATTATTATATTCAGTAATTAGATCTGAGAAAGAACCATCATATTCTGAAATAGCTTGTTCAAGAGCAGCCACTAATATTTCAAAGTCAGTAACTTCTGTAGGAGTCATTTGATCTTGATAATCATTGAAATCATCAGGAGTACCATCTTCATCAAAATCTATATATACTAATAATTGTGAAACATTCAAGCTAAAATAATTATCAAAATTATCTTGAAC
>Ga0190303_1000606_pt1 | contig 14884 bp, 15 predicted proteins | sample 48700701_MG_FD_161672 | JGI IMG/M metagenome (GOLD analysis project Ga0190303, IMG submission 161672) | Hydrothermal vent sediment bacterial communities from Southern Trench, Guaymas Basin, Mexico - 4870-07-0-1_MG | ecosystem: Environmental > Aquatic > Marine > Hydrothermal vents > Sediment ...
TCATAGCGATGATTGAATTTATTGATGAAGAGAGGTAGTCCTACTATTTCGACCAGTTAGCAGCCACTTTAAGATGGATCAGGGTTACATTCAGGCTGCTAGTCTCATTGGTTCAGTTTTTCTTTCATAAGCCTCATCTGGCGTCAATATCCCGTGTGTCGAGTGTGGGCGTTCAGTGTTGTAGTATGCCAACCATTTCCCGATCCCTATACGGGCTTCCGAGCCAGTCTCAAATGCGTTGAGATAAATGCATTCATATTTTAGAGAACGCCAGAGCCGCTCGATCATACGATTGTCCGTTGCCCGGCAGTTGATTGCAAAGCAATCAATGAGAGGGGGCCAACGACCTTTGCCGTCCATCGAGATTTTAATATTGGCATCTTTCAGCGCCTGCGTCTATTCAAAGCCTGTAAACTGGCTGCCTTGGTCGCTGTTCATGATCTCAGGCTTGCCATATTTGGCAATAGCCTCGTTCAGGGCTTCAACACAAAAGTCGGCTTCCATACTGTTGGACAACCGCCAGGACAAAACCTTACGGCTGTACCAGTCCATAATTGCCACCAGATACAGAAATCCGCGCTGCATAGGAATGTAAGTGATATCCACGCACCACACTTGGTTGGGCTTTGTGATTGGCCGTTTTCTGAGCAGATACGGGTAAATCTTGTGCTCAGGGTATTTTTTGCTGGTGTTTGGCGTCTGGTAGATTGGAACCAAGCACATCAGGCGCATCAAGCATCGCACACGATGGCGGCCGCACTTGTGGTTTTGCCGTTGCATATAACGGGCCATCTGCCGTGATCCGTACCAAGGTGTATCCAAGAACTGCTTGTCAATAATTTCCATGAACCGCAAATTCCCGGCACTTTCGCCCTTCGGCTGATAATACAGGTTCGACCGCGCCAGCAACAGCAGCCCGCATTGCCGCCGAACGCTCAGATCATGATCCTTGCTCACCATTTTTTGCCTCGCGTTCCGAGCAACTGAACCGAGGCGTTGGCTAAAAAATCCCGTTCCACCACTAACTGGCCAATCTTCGAATGTAGCTTGTCGATTTGAGCTTCATCGGCTCGCCCCGGATCGCCGCATCGTTTGGAAAACCCTGCGGCCATATTATTGATCGCTGCGCGCTTCCATGTGCCAATCTGCGTAGGATGCACGCCGTACTTCTTCGCCAACTCCGCCATCGTCATTTCCTCGCGGATCGCTTCAAGCGCAACCTTGGCTTTGAATTCAGGAGAATGGTTCTTTCGTTTCGTCATTGTGAATCGTCTTTCTCATAAGTCGATCCATCTTAAACACTGGCCCGATTTATCGCGACCACCTCTGTTAGGCTAAGCACTCCGCCCCGCCTCTTCCAGCAACCAGTGCTTAAACAAATCCGCAGCCTTGTTCGGAATACGTTGCACGGGTTGTGCAACATAGTAGGCGCTGTCGTTCAGCACCCGCGCGCCAATTTGAACAAGGTCTTGCCGTTCCAACTCCGGCTCGATCAGGAACTCGGGCATAAGAGCCACGCCAATTCCAGCCACGCAGGCTTGCGATAATGTAGAAAAATGCTCGAACGACATGCCCATCTGTTGTGAAGCGTTAATTCCTTGTGCCTTGAACCAGTTTTTCCACGCGGTTGGGCGAGAGTGCATGGACAGGCGCTGGAACTGCAACAAGTCTTGCGGTGAATTTATCGGGTTTGTTTTTTTGAAATCTCGCGAAGCAACGGGCATAAGCGTTTCATTCATCAGCAGCGTACAATTCACGTTCGGCCAGTCGGGAAGGCCGTGATAAATTGCAACATCCAGCTCGTCAGCGACAAAACCAAAGCGCCCGATGCGAGTGGTAAAATTCAACGTAATATTCGGGTATTTGGCCACGAAACCAGAAATTCTAGGCATCAACCAGCGTGTACCGAAGGTCGGCAGGATTGCGATATTTAATACCTGCTCCGGTCTTTTGGTCACGACTTGAATTGTAGCGTCGCGAATGATCTGCAAGGCTTGCTGGATTTCACCGATGTATTGTTGCCCCGTTTCGGTTAGTTCTACTTTGCGGCTGGTGCGGTCAAACAGGGCGCAATCCAGCTGCTCTTCAAGCCCCCTCACCTGACGGCTAACCGCGCTTTGGGTCAGAGATAACTCTTGCGCAGCCAGCGTAAAGCTACCCGTTCGTGCAACGGCTTCCAGCGCTGTAAGAGCAGAGGTCGACGGGATGAGGCGGCGTTGGTTTTTCATTATCTATTCTTAAACGGAATAAATGAATGAGGCAATGTTGTTTGTAATATACAATAAATGCGTTCTGATAACGAAAACCCACATCATTAGGGAATGCAGCATGACCACCGCCACCGATAAAAACCAGTTTACATGGGATGATCCGTTCCTGCTTAACGAACAGTTAACCGAGGAAGAGCGCCTTATCCGCGACAGCGCGAACGCCTACGTGCAAGACAAACTCGCCCCGCGTGTGGTCGAGGCTTATCGGAACGAGCATACCGACCCCGACATTTTCCGCGAAATGGGAGAGATGGGTTTTCTGGGGATAACAATTCCCGAAGAATATGGCGGTACCGGTGCAAATTACGTTTCCTACGGTCTGGTTGCACGGGAAGTAGAGCGCGTAGACAGCGGTTACCGCTCAATGATGTCGGTGCAATCGTCGTTGGTTATGTACCCGATTTATGCGTATGGCTCGGAAGAGCAGCGGGTGAAATATTTGCCTAAGCTCGCGAGTGGCGAGTTCATTGGCTGTTTTGGCTTGACTGAACCCGACGCGGGTTCCGACCCCAATGGGATGCGAACACGTGCCGTAAAAACGGCTGACGGATATCGATTAACGGGCGCGAAGATGTGGATTTCGAACTCGCCAATCGCCGATGTATTCGTAATCTGGGTTAAGTCCGAGGCGCATGGTGGCAAAATTCGCGGTTTTATTCTCGAGAAGGGAATGGAAGGCTTGTTGGCCCCGAAAATCGAAGGCAAGCTGTCCCTGCGGGCATCGATTACTGGCGAGATCGTAATGGATAACGTCGAGGTTGGCGAGGATGCGTTGCTACCAAACGCTGAGGGTCTTAGCAGCCCGTTCGGCTGCCTAAACCGCGCACGTTATGGCATTGCCTGGGGCGTTATGGGGGCTGCCGAAACCTGTTGGCACGCTGCCCGACAGTACGGATTGGACCGTCACCAGTTTGGGTGCCCACTTGCGCAGACGCAGCTTTTTCAGAAGAAACTAGCAGATATGCAAACAGAAATCACTCTGGGACTTCAGGCGGCGTTCCGTGTCGGGCAACTGTTTGATGCGGGGCAGATGGCTCCTGAAATGATCAGCCTGATAAAACGTAACAATTGCGGCAAGGCGTTGGATATCGCACGTCATGCCCGTGATATGCACGGCGGGAACGGAATTTCTGACGAGTTTCCGGTTATGCGCCACATGGTTAACCTTGAAGCGGTGAATACATACGAGGGAACGCACGACGTACACGCGCTTATCCTTGGTCGTGCGCAAACCGGCTTGCAGGCGTTTTTCTGATGGCGGATGCACCACTGAAAGGGCTGAAAGTTCTGGAACTCGCCCGCATTCTCGCCGGTCCGTGGATTGGTCAAACGTTGGCCGATTTAGGGGCGGAGGTCATCAAGATTGAAAGCCCCGATGGTGATGACACCCGCAAGTGGGGCCCACCGTTTGTGATGGGTGCGAACGGGGAACAGCAGGATGCAGCGTATTTCCATGCCTGCAACCGCGGCAAGAAGTCGGTTGTGATCGATTTTTCCATGTCAGAAGGGCAAGCGCAAATTCGCAAACTGGCGTGTGAATCCGATGTGCTGATCGAAAATTTCAAAGTTGGCGGGTTGGCGAAATACGGTCTAGATTATGCCAGCATCCACGAACTCAACCCACGCTTGATCTATTGCTCGGTAACAGGTTTTGGGCAAACGGGGCCGTATGCGCATCGGGCAGGCTACGACTATATCATCCAAGGCATGTCGGGTATTATGGATTTGACAGGAGACCCTGAAGGCGACCCGCAGAAAATTGGTGTAGCATTTGCCGATATCTTCACGGGACTTTATGGCGTTATCGCTATTCAGGCCGCGCTAACGCAACGAGAGAGCACCAATAAGGGGCAGCATATTGATATGTCCCTGTTCGACAGTATGGTCGGGGTGCTAGGAAATCAGGCGATGAACTATCTGGTGTCAGGCGTTGCACCTAAGCGTATGGGAAATATTCACCCAAACATTGCGCCTTATCAGGTTTTTCCGGTTTCTGACGGACATCTAATTATCGCTGTGGGCAATGACGGGCAATTCCAACGGTTTTGCACAGTGCTGGGGTTGGAAGATTTGGCACAAGGCACAGACTACAGTTCAAACGCTGATCGCGTAGCCAGCCACGAGGCTTTGGCTCTCGCAATTAGCGCGAAGACTACCCAAATCTCCCGCGATGAATTGCTGGGCATTCTTGAAAATGCAGGCGTTCCCGCAGGACCGATCAACACGCTTAAAGATGTATTTTCTGATCCACAGATCATCGCCAGAAACATGAAAATAGATGTTGGCAGTAAAGGTTCTGAAGGCAAAATGTTGCCGGGAATCCGCACCCCGATCACGTTTTCGGATGCCAAGCTGTGTCTGGATACAAGCGCTCCTAAACTCGGGGAACATACGAAGGAAATTCTTGGGGAGTGATGATTTCTACGGCGTTACAAGGCGGCGGATTTGTTTAAGCACTGGTTGCTGGAAGAGGCGGGGCGGAGTGCTTAGCCTAACCTCTCTTGTTTTTCTCGCGCCTGTTCTGATAGCATTTAGGACAATCGAAACCCGACACAAGAGGACCCACGATGCCTTCCAGAGAATTTGTAGGTGAATCCGCCGCTATAGGCGAGGTGCGCAAGCTGGTGCGGCGGGTGGCGCGCAGCAAAGCGCTCGCGGTTTTGATCTATGGCGAGACGGGGACGGGCAAAGGGTTGGTGGCGGAAAAAGTACACGAGCAATCCTCGCGTATGCACAAGCCTTTTATCGACGTGAACTGCGCCTCAATACCGGGAGATCTTTTCGATCAGGAACTGTTCGGTCAGGAAAAAGGCACAATCACCAGCGCTATTTTGCGTAACAACGGTTTGATTAATGCGGCGAACGGCGGGACGCTGTTTCTTGACGAGGTGCCGGAGCTGAACCACCGGGCACAGACCAAACTTCTGGGGCTGCTGGACCGGCAGCGTTTTAGGCGTACAGGATCTGTTAACGATGTCGAGGTTGATGTGCGTTTTATCTGCGCGACCAACCGGATTTTGTTTCAGGAGGTCAAGGACGGGAAATTCCGCAACGATTTGTATTTTCGCCTGCAAGTCGTGTCGATCAACATCCCGCCTTTGCGGGAACGCGGGGATGACTGTCTGGTTCTGACCGAGCACTTCATCAATAAATTCAATCATCGCTATGACCGGGCCGTGAAGGGCTGGGAGCCTGCGATAGCCGATATCTTCCGCAGGTTTCATTGGCCCGGCAACGTGCGCGAGCTCGAAAACCTGCTGGAGCGGATTTTTGTGTTGGAAACGGATGACCAAATTTTGGTCAAACACATTCCCCCCAGAATTATGCGGGAAGTAGAGGCCGGCGCCGGAATGCCGGAAGCTGCTTCAGATAACAGTGTTGCGAATAAATCGTTTCAGGATGCGACCAGCGAGTTCCAGATTTCCATCATCCAAAACGCCCTGACACAAAGCAACGGCAAGCTGACAGATGCGGCCGACCTGCTGGGTTTGTCACGCCACGCGCTGCGGCACCAGATGAACAAGCTGCATATGCGTTAAGATCACGCATGACGGGCGATATTCGCGCATACCCTTGATACACCCTGAAAATACCTACATTAAGCGCAACTCTCACGCGTTGACCCTACGCCACATCCGCAAATACCATCTTTGCTAACACCCACGCGAACGTGACGGCATTGTTACGATTCGCCATTCAAATAAAAGATGGAAACGATGGATTCTCTTTCAATAATCTGCCCGAACGGTCACCTTGGCTTTGCGCCATTAAAAGTGGATAGTTTCAACATCGGGGTTGAAGCCAAACCGGATTACATTGCCGCCGATTCCGGCAGCGATGATATCGGCCCGGGTCCACTGGGCACCGACACCTCGGCCAGCCCCAAATCGTGGCAGCGTCACGACCTCGAAAAAATGTTGCTGGCCGCGCGCAAAAACAAAGTCCCGATGATTATCGGCAGCGCTGGCGACACCGGCACCAACAGCCGTGTGGATATGTTTGTCGAGATGATCAAGGACATCGCTAAGGAACATAACCTGCCGGAATTCAAACTGGGATATTTTTATTCCGAGGTGGATAAAGAACATATCCGCGCCAAGATACTTTCGGGGGACGAGATCACCGGTCTTGATGCCCGCGACCCGCTAACCGTTGGGCAACTTGATGCGACGGCGAATGTTGTGGCAATGGCGGGGGTCCACCCGTTTCGCAAGCTTCTCGAGGAAGGCGCCGACGTGATTATTGGCGGGCGCAGCAGCGACAGCGCAATCTTCGCTTCCGCAGCCCTGCATCACGGTTTCCCTGAAAATCAAGCGTATTACCTTGGTAAAGTGCTGGAATGCGCCTCGTTCTGCGCCGAGCCTTATGGCGGCAAGGAAACCGTACTTGGCGAGATCACACAAGATAGCGTCAGCGTCACCGCGATGCTGCCCGAGCAGCGCTGCACAGTGGCGTCTGTTGCCGGCCACGCGATGTACGAACGCGCCAATCCGTTCCATGAATATGTGGCGGGCGGCCTGCTGGACATGGTCAAGTGTAATTACAAACAAATCTCCGAAAAAACCACGCGGGTTACAGGGGCGCAGTTCATCCCCTCCGACGGTATTCGGGTCAAACTCGAAGGCTCGGGCATCCTTGGCTATCGCTTTGTCGGGATTGCCGGAATTCGGGATCCGCAAACCATCGCGCGGGTCGATCAGGTTATTGAATGGGCCAAAACCCAGGTGGTCGAGCGCTTTGGCGAGGATGGCTACGAGCTGCACTATAACGTCTACGGCCGCGACGGCATCATGGGCGCGATGGAACCCAACCGCGACAATCCCGCGCACGAGTTATGTCTGGTAGTGCAGGGCATCGCCTCGACCAAAGAGATGGCCGAGGAACTGACCCTGACCGCAACCCGTCAGCTTTTCTATGCGCGCCTTCCCGATGTTAAGGGCACGGCAGGCGGTGTTTCGTTTGTGTTTGACGAGGTTTTGCAGGCCAGCCCTGCCTGCACATGGACGCTTAACCACACGATGTCGGTCACCGACGGGCTGGAACTGTTCCCCACAACAATGACCACAGCGGGGGTTTAAGGAATATCATGACAACCAAAAAACTGGCAGACATCGCCAAAACCATCCGCAGCAAGAACGCAGGCGTGGATAAAATCACCTTCGACATCATATTCCGCACCGAAGAGGAATACCGCCTTGTGTGTCGCAGCGGTGTGATTTCCCGCGCCAGCATTAGCGAGCTTTACAATTTGCGCCAAGACCGGATCACCGACTTCGAGGAGTTCGACCCGGCCTTCGCAATAAAATTTTCGATCCTGCGTGAACGCCCCAGCGGCAGCCCCGGCGATCCCGACATCTTCGGTGCTCAGCAGTATGCACCGCTCATGGATATCGATATTCCGGTGTGAATAACACAGCGTCTGCCCCTTCTAAACTGGGGGCAGATACCGAGCAATTATAACCCTGCGCGTGGCATTCCATGCCGGACAGCAGGGAAAAACAAAAGATGGCTATCAACACTACAACAACTTGGAGGAAATTAAGTATGACGTTTAAGAAAACCTTAATCATGCTGGGTGTAGCGGGTGCAATGGCGCTCCCGACTCTGGCATTTTCGCAGGAACTGCGTATCGGATTTTCGGCCGATGCTCTGGTTCTGGATCCGGCCAATCACCGCAATCGCGCGACTGAAACCATTATCCGCAACATGTATGACGGTTTGGTTACGCGCGACAGTGGGATGACTGTATTGCCCGAGCTGGCTGAATCTTGGACGCAGATTGACGCGACTACATATGAATTCAAGCTTCGCGCCGGTGTGACGTTCCATGATGGCTCACCACTGACCTCGGAAGACATCAAGTTCACATTTGATCGCCTTACCAAAGAGAACGCAATGGGTGGGCAAACCAGCCCGCGCCAAAGTTTGCTTGGACCACTGAAAGAAGTGCAAATTGTCGATGATCTGACGGTTCGCCTGATCCTCGAGACACCTTGGCCAATTCTGCCCGCGATGCTTCCGTTCCAGGAAGTGGTCTCAAAAAGCTTTGTTGAATCTGTTGGCACTGACGGTATGACCGATCAGGTTAACGGCACTGGTCCGTTCAAACTGGTTGAGTGGCGCAAAGGCGACTCGGTTATTATGGAGCGTTATGACGGGTACTACGGTGGTGCGGCGGGTATCGAGCCTGTCGGCAACGCTTGTGTTCAACGTGTTATCTTCAAGGTCATACCTGAAAACGCATCGCGTGTTGCTGCGTTGCTGGCTGGCGATGTGCACATCATTGATAACCTACCGCCACATATGGTCAAACAGGTCGAAGCAAACCCTGACACCCGTGTGATGGCTGTTAACGGCACGCGTTCAACGTATGTTGCGCTGAACAATCAATCCGGCCCGTTTGCAGATATTCGTGTACGCCAGGCTTTTGCCCACGCGCTTGATCGTCAGTTGATCGTCGATAAAATCCTTGGTGGTAATGCAACGCTGATCAACGGCATTCTTAGCCCAGACGCATTTGGTAAAAACCAAAACCTTCCCGTGCTTGAATTTGACTTGGACAAAGCCAAGGCATTGCTGGCCGAAGCGGGTTATCCAGACGGGATTAGCGTGACGCTTGATGTTACCGGTTCTGACAAAGAAACAGGCGAGGCAATAGCTGCGGTGCTAAGCAAAGCTGGCATTCAGGTCAGTGTTGTCGTTGGTGAATCTTCAATGCTGTCAACACGTTTCCGCACGAAAGGCGAGCCTATCGACGGTGAAATGTACCTGACCTCTTGGGGTAACGGCTCGATGGATCCGGTTGGTATCTTTGAGCCGACACACCGCACCGCTGATCGTGGTAACTCGTCCGGTTACGCGAACGCGGCTGTTGATGCGCTACTCGACGCAGCAGGTGTTGAGACGGATCGTGCCAAACGTGCGGCGCTCTATTCAGAAGCCGAAGCGCTTGCGGCTGCCGATACACCGTTCCTGTATCTGTGGGTTGCGCAAGATTTGTACGGAGTTTCGAACAGATTGTCGGGCTGGTCTCCAATTCCGGATAGCCGCATCAACCTGCATGATGCTTGTTTAAACTGATCCTTCTTGGATAAGGTATGAAAGCCCCAAGCGTACATTGCGCTTGGGGCAATCTGGTTAAAATACGCAGGAGCACAACATGAATCTTGGTAAGTTTGTTGAAAGATTGTTACAGTTAATTCCTGTGCTCTTTGGCGTTAGTACCATCGTCTTTGTTATGATGCTGTTTACCCCCGGTGATCCGGTCGACATCATGCTCGGCGATCAGCATGTGACCGAGCAGATGGAGCGCGCCCTTCGCCACGATATGGGGCTGGATTTGCCACCCGTTGAACGGTTTTTTAAATTTTTAGGTAATGCCGCAAAAGGCGATTTCGGCCTGAGTTATTACCACCGTGCACCAGTAGCCGAGGTGATTGCTTCTCGATTGCCCGCAACGATCGAACTTAGCCTTGTTGCCTTGATAATCGGGCTTACTATATCCATTCCGCTTGGTGTTCTTGCTGCCGTTAAGAAGAACTCGATGTTTGATCGTATCGCGACGGTTACTTCATTGTTCGGCATTTCAATGCCGGGTTTCTGGTTCGGTATTCTGCTGCTGATACTGTTTGCGGTCAACTTGCACTGGTTGCCGGTGGCCGGCCGCTCGGGGTTCTCTTTTGAAGTCGAGCCGATAACCCATCTGTTGCTGGTCGACAGTCTGCTGCGTGGTCGCCCCGATGCTTTTTGGGATGCTCTGAAACATATCACCTTGCCAGCTATTACGCTCGGCTTGCCGCTGGCATCAATTTTGATGCGGGTGACACGGGCATCAATGCTGGATGTGTTGGACCGCGACTATATCACATTTGCCGAGGCTAAAGGTCTGTCTCGGATGAAAGTTATTGGCAAACATGCCCTGAAAAACGCGCTTATTCCGACTGTAACGGTTGCAGCCCTACAGGCTGGCTCATTGTTGGGTGGTAGCATGGTTGTCGAGACCGTATTCGGCTGGCCGGGTCTGGGCCGTTTGGTCGTTGAAAGCATATTCGTGCGGAATTACCCGCTCATTCAAGCTGCTGTTCTGTTCTATGCCTTCACCTATGTGATGCTGAACTTTGTCGCCGATATTCTATACACCGTCCTAAATCCAAGGGTGAAGCTCTGATGACCGATATTGGTTCTACACCCGACATGAACAAACTAAACACCGTCGCTGGCGAGACCCTGTTCAAGCGTAATATGAAGTTGTTCGCGTCCAGTAAATTGTCCTTGTTCTTTTCGGCGATGGCCATTGGCTTCATCCTGATGGCGCTTGGTGCGCCGCTGTTTGCACCGCATGACCCGAACGAGGCTGATCTGTTTTTGCGCCTGCTGCCACCCGCATGGATGGAGGGCGGGGATTGGTCTTACGTTCTGGGAACCGACGCGCTGGGGCGGGACGTTCTTTCCAGAATAATCTATGGTTCACGGGGTTCCATTTTCATCGGGGCCTGCGTGATTTTGGTGGCAACCACCGTTGGAGTGCTTGCGGGTCTTGCCGCTGGGTATCTTGGTGGTTGGGTCGATGTGGTAATCTCGCGTTTGGTGGATATCCTGCTGGGGTTTCCATACCTGATCTTCGCCATCGCCCTGATCGCCATGAGTGGACCGGGTCTGCAAAACATCATATTCGCGCTGGCGTATAAAGAATGGGTGATCCCGTGCCGTGTGGTGCGCGGTGAAACCCTCGCCACGCGTGATGTCGAATATGTCGAGGCCGCGCGCGCGATGGGGGCCAGTAAACGTTACATAATGCTCAAAGAAATCCTGCCCAATATCCTGTCGCCCGTTATGGTCGTTTCAACCGTGCGTATGGCGCATGTGATTATCCTTGAGGCCAGCTTGTCGTTCCTTGGCTTGGGTGTGCAACCGCCAACGGCTTCTTGGGGCTCGATGGTGGCGGACGGGCGTTCCTATATGCTGGACGAGTGGTGGTTAAGCACATTCCCCGGCCTCGCAATCCTGTTGCTGGTTCTGTCGATCAACGTGGTTAGCCAAGGTTTACGCGATGCCTTCGATCCTAAATTCCATGATTGAGGTGGGTGATATGAACATTCCAGTCCTTGAAATTGAAAACCTGAAAACCTGTTTCGACACCCGTGACGGAATGGTCACGGCAGTCGATGGTGTCAGCCTGAAAGTTAACAAAGGCGAGTGTCTTGGGATCGTTGGCGAGTCCGGTTCCGGTAAATCCGTGACATTTGGCAGCGTGATGGGTTTGGTCAAAAAACCGGGCTTTATCGCCGAGGGGTCAATCCGTTTTAACGGGCGGGAGCTTGTTGGGCTGAACGGCAAAGAATACCGCCGTTTGCGTGGCAAAGAAATTGCTATGACAATGCAGGATGCCCTTACCGCTCTGAACCCAGCTTATACAGTGTCGAACCAGATTATCGAGGTTTTACTGGCGCACGACGACGCTCTTACCGGCTCCCGCCGCTCCAAAAAGAAGCAGGCGCGGGGGAAGGCAATCGAGATGATGCAGCTGGTCGGCATCCCCGCCGCCGAGTCTCGACTTGATGACTACCCGCACCAGTTTTCCGGCGGAATGCGTCAACGTATTATGATTGCCATCGCGCTGTCGTGTAAGCCAACACTATTGATCGCCGATGAGCCGACCACAGCGCTGGATGTTACCATTCAGGCGCAGGTTCTGGAGTTGATCGCCGACATTCAGGACAAACTAGTCATGAGTGTCGTTCTTATCACGCATGACCTTGGCGTTGTGGCCGAATATTGTGATCGGGTGATGGTGATGTATGCCGGACAGATTGTCGAAAGCGGCCCAACGCGCGATGTTATCGACAACCCGCAGCATCCTTACACGCAAGGTTTGCTGAACTCGATTCCGCGGCTGTCTGATCTGGATCGCAAGATTACCCCTATAGAAGGCTCGGTGCCGGAGTTAATCGGTCTGGCGGAGGAGTGCCGGTTTATGGGGCGTTGCTTGAAAGCCACCGACGCTTGCAAAACTTTGATCGAAATGCGCGACAATGGCGTTGATCATCAGGTGCGATGCATTAACGCGGGGATGGTGCTATGACTGACATGTTGAAAGTTCGCGGGCTGGTCAAACATTACGATACACGTCGTGGTATCTGGGGCAAACTGACAGGCAATCAGGGCGCTTTGGTGCAGGCGGTCAGCGGTGTGGATATTACCATCCAACAGGGTAAAACGCTTGGGTTGATTGGCGAATCCGGTTGTGGCAAAAGCACCTTGGGACGTGCTATTTTACGACTGCACGAGCCGACATCCGGCACAATCGAGTTTGACGGAGTCGATATTATCAACCTCGATGCGGAAGCGATGAAAGCAATGCGTCAGAAGATGCAGATCATTTTTCAAGATCCGTATGCGTCGCTTAACCCGCGCAAAACCGTGCGGCAAATTATCGGACAACCACTGAAAATACATGGCAAGGTGTCCGACGCCGAAGTCGATGGTCGCGTTCAGGAAATGATGGAACGCGTGGGCCTTAAAGTAGGCCAAATGAACCGGTATCCGCACCAGTTTTCGGGCGGCCAGCGTCAGCGTATCGGTATTGCCCGTGCCTTGATCCTCAATCCAAAATTTGTGGTTTGCGACGAGCCTGTTTCGGCGCTGGATGTGTCCATTCAGGCGCAGATTATTGAACTGTTGGCGGAACTGAAGCGTGATCTGGGCCTGACCTATCTGTTCATCTCGCACGACATTTCCGTAATCGGGTATGTAAGCGAGCGCATCGCCGTCATGTATCTGGGCAAAATCGTGGAGGAGGGAGATACACATACGATTCTAAATTCCCCGATGCACCCTTATACGCAGGCATTGCTGTCTTCGGTCCCGCAGGTGGATCGTACGGGCGTCACCAAAGACCGCATTCGGCTGACTGGCGATCTTCCTTCGCCTGTTGACCCGCCAAGGGGCTGCAGATTCCACACACGCTGCCAGTATGCCAGCGAAATTTGCAAAACTGACGAACCATTGTATCAAACGGTTTCGGGAACGCATTCTGTTGCCTGCCATTTAGTAGGAAATTCAGGATGAAAGATTGCGGCCAAGGTAAAGCTGTATCCATGATTGGCGGCGCTTACGAGCGTGGTTTAATGCAGGCAAGTCATGCCAACCATAACGAGGTTCTAAGCGCAATAAACCTGCGCCTCGACAAGAATAAAGAAGTGTTCAAAGATCCCGTGGTTCGTGAATATGTGACCAAACAACGGGAATTTGCGAAAAAACATTGCAGTGAGGAACTGAGCGAAATGAACGGCGTCGCCGACGGTTTTGGCGTTGATCCCAACCGTTTGTTTGATTTTCTTCACATGGGCATCGTTACAAACCTTGATAAAGAAATAGTCAGCGAAGACGGATGCAGCACATGGGCCGTATCCTGTCTGTCCGAAGGTCCAGCTGTGGGTAAAAACCGGGATTACTCAGGCGAACACGCAGCTTTACAAGCCGTTTTTTTGCACGAAGACCCCGATTGGCCCAAGCAACGCCGCGTGTTGTGCGTCGGAAGTATGGGCGCGCCGGGGGCTTATTCCAGCGGCATTAACTCGGAGGGCTTGGTCGTTGTGGACACACATATCCCGACCTCAGATTATGGTTCTGGCTGGCTACGATATTTCCTGATGACGCGACTGCTATCGCATCACACGACCGTTGCGTCGGCGCTGGATTTCATCAAAAGCGTCCTCCATGCGGGCGGTGGCTCGTTGATAATTGCCGACCCGAGCGGACGCGTCGCAGCAATAGATCTCGGCCATAAATCCGTATCCATTGTCGAGCGAAATAACGGTTGGGTCGCCAGAACGAACCATTTTGAAGCTGGATCTGTGGCAAATAATAACGATGACGCACGGAAGACAGGCAACACCTTAGCGCGATATAACGCGCTGACGGCTGCCTTGTCGCAGCAAGATAAATCCCTTCAAAGCCTGAAAGCGCTGATATGTTCTCACACGACCGACAAGGCTGAAGGGCTTTGTTGTCACGGTGGGGATGACGATTCCCACACACTTTCCGGGGCGATATTTCTATGCGAAAGCCGCAAGCTGTATTTTACAAACGGCTACCCGTGCAACACCGACTGGCAAGAGTTCTCAGTTTAGTTGAAAAAGCTGGATAAGTAATCATATAAGGCGACAAACCATGACAATAGCACAGTTCCCCGAGTTTAACCAAGACAAGGTTGTCTTGTTCCACAATGATAATTCGGACGAGGCGACATGGGAAACCGCAGCGCATGGTCGCGTGATTTCGCCCGAAGGTCTGCAAGCGGCAAAATCCGAAATCCAGAGCTGGGCAGGATATGATCCAACACCATTAATTTCGTTAACGGGCTTGGCGGGTGCGCTTGGCGTTAAAAACATCCTTTATAAAGATGAATCCTCCCGTTTTGGTCTTGGAAGCTTCAAGGCTCTGGGGGGGGGGCGTATGCCGTTTGCCGGTTGCTTGAACGCATAGTGCACGAAACGGATCATGCCGCCTATCCGAGTTCTGAAATGTTGCGCTCGGGTGCCTATGACGCGCTGTTCAAAGACGTAACCATATCTTCTGCGACCGACGGCAACCACGGGCGCTCGGTCGCGTGG
>Ga0190303_1000607_pt1 | contig 14878 bp, 25 predicted proteins | sample 48700701_MG_FD_161672 | JGI IMG/M metagenome (GOLD analysis project Ga0190303, IMG submission 161672) | Hydrothermal vent sediment bacterial communities from Southern Trench, Guaymas Basin, Mexico - 4870-07-0-1_MG | ecosystem: Environmental > Aquatic > Marine > Hydrothermal vents > Sediment ...
CTAATTTGAAAGAAAAAGTGATTGCAAAATTAATTAAGTACGGGTAATGGATTCTCTTCAAAATAAAATGTATAATATATTAGCATTATTTTTCCCCTTCTTTTGTGATTATTTTTACTTCTCCGTGAAAATCACCTTTAGAATGTTTACTTTTGCCTTCGAAACGAAGAAGCAATTCAGAAAATACTTCTGATATGTTAAAATAAATTGATTCAGTTCCATAACCATCTTTTACAATATATCCATTTTCTACTTTTCTAATTTGAAATATCATTTTTTTCTCCTTTAAAATTTCTTTCCACCATGCATATATGGTCTATTGCAATTAAATCTGTGTTTAAGAACTATTGCTACTCCGAGATTTAATCCTCGGGCTTCTGCAAAGTCCATGATTCTTATTACAGTGTCAGCAAGTTCCTCCTCAAGATGTGAAATTTGAGGGACTTTCTCTGATTTTTTATCTCCGTTTCGCATAACTTCAAGAGCTTCAGATAACTCTGAGTGCATCAATGCAATTTTTACACCGTCGAACTCTTTACCGGAATTTTCCCAGAATCCTTTTTCAACAGCGTTATTGTGTATTGCTTCTTGCATTTCTTGACAAGAATCAATGAAATATTTTTCAAATTTTGAGTTTAGCATAATTCCTCCTCTTTAAATTATTTCATCAGGTTCAGGGCATTCACCTTTTTGATATACGAAACAATCTTTACCGCATCCTCCGGCAATACCAACAGTCATACATTCTCCAGAATCAACAGGATAATTTCCTGAGGCTGCTAAAGCATTTGCAAACTGTTTTGATTCCTCTTCATTAGTTGGGGCAGAATTAAAAATTGCTCCTTGTCCAGTTAAATATTTTCCATATATTAATTCTTTTTCTTTTTTAGTCATTTTATTTTCTCCTATTTTTCTTTTGGCAGTCTAATCCGATTATCGAATCTATCCGGATTAATTTTAAGACTATTATAAATAGAAATGCAACCAAACATAACAGCTCCTAAATGATGCTTTTTTATTCCATATTTCTCTTTTGCAACTGGATCATAGTCTTCATGTTTAAACATAAAGGAGAACAAATGCCTGAGAATAGCAGCACACATTTTTAATACAGGAAATCCAAGTCTCCATGATTCTTTGAAATATTCTTGTAATCCTTCTTCGTATGCAGGTAAGAGCATCTCATTAATAAGATCATAGGGTATAAGACTAAGGTCAGGTTTTCTTTCTTCAGAGTCATGTTTAGGGGCTTCTAATGGTACATTTGAAATATCCCCAATTAATTCATTTGGTTTTGAAAATTTCATTTTATTCTCCTTTTTTAATTGGAATATAATCTATGCAATAAGGAACGATAGGATTATCATCTTTTGTCCCTATACAACAATTCTGCATATATTTTCCAGTATTGTCATAATAAGGGCATTTTATATTATTACAGTTTATTCCTTCTGCTTTTTCTTTTGAGTATGTATTAAGATATTGTCTAAGTTTCATTTTAACTCTCCTTTCAATTAAAAATTCTTTTTTCTAACTCCTCAAACGTCATTTCTTTTAATTCTTTCTTTTTACGTTTTTTCCGAGCTTTTATAACATAATCCGGAGTTTTCGGCTTCAAACCACGTTCTTTTCTCCTTAATTTCCGTTGACGCTTTATTTTCTTTTTTGACATTTTTAACTCCTCCTTATTTATTTAAAAATCTTTTCTTAATATTAATCCGCAATAGTGTAAATCCAAAACCGTGAAAGCCCATTTTTTTGAGTTATCATTTCAATATTGATGATTTTTTCATTATCTTCAACAAAATCAGTAATCGTTTCGTTAAGAATTTGAGATATATTATTTTTAAAATCATCAATTAACCAAGTTTCACTTCTAATAATATTTACTTTCTTTTTTGACATTTTATTCCTCCTTCCCCATTCGGATTGTATTGAAATTTTCATAATAAATTTTTCGGTATTTTAGGTAAAGGCATCCAAAAAATAGGTGGTTCTCCATTATCTTCAAAACTACTATTATCATGCTTCCTCCACGGGTCTAATGGCCTATAATCATAATCCCAATGTCCAACACAACATCTTAAAGGAGTTGTAGTGTATCCACTTTTCCCAAATAACATAATATATGTTCCATCTTTTGGTGCAGTTTCTATTGGTAATAATTTCATAACTTCCTCCGTTGTATTATAATTATTATTTAAAAATCTTTTCCCATTTTTTAGCAGCAACATCACCTGCCCACATACAAGGTGCAGGCATATATCCGCCACGTTCCAAATACTCTACGATATCATTCAGAGTATCAATGATTTTAAAATTATATTCGAACTCTGAATTTTCAATCATTGCCAGGCAAAAAGAAAGATAAGTCATTATATGCTTTTCTGACTTGTACCAACCAGCAGCTTTCATAAACTCTTCAAGTTTATCTGTCATCTTCGAGATTTGAACTTTCGGAAACATAATTTTATTCAGGTCTTTTTTTGTTTCTTTCTGCAAGCGGGCGCATAAGTTTTTAAACCTGCCGTTATGCAGTTTTTTACTTTTCAAGAAGATCGGAAGTCCAAAAATCAAAGATAATTCTGCGTAATGTTTCATTCTATTTTTTCCCTTCTATCTTTGATATGATTTTCTTTACTGCTTGTTTTGCAGCTTTTCGGCCATATGACAATCCGCATTCAGGACAAAGATTGTCCGATTTTACAATTTGTGGCGGAGTTGTAACTGCAATCAACTCTCCGAATTCTGATGATTTTATAAGTTTTTCGTAACAAACAGGACAAATTGTTATACTATCTATTGTATTATCTTTCTTAAAACCTAATGCAGGCATTATTTTATTCCCTTTCTTAATATTTTGATCTATTTTTAAAGCTTTATATCTTAAACAATAATGTAAGCTTCCTTCACAAGCATCAATTAAACCTCTTTTTTTATAACCTTCTGCCATAATTAATGCCATTTTGTCTGAAAATTTATTTATCATGCAATAACTTAAAGCTTTTTCAAAATGATTTGGATTAGCATGAATATTTATTTTAATTTTCCCTTCCTCTCTTCTTTAATATATTTCATCGGACATCCATGTAACTGACGCCTACCGCATACATATTTTACTTCGTCGTTATAATAAGCGATCCGGGGCGTATAACACGGACGTTTAAGGCAAGCATGAGAAAGTAAATCTACCGTTATTTTGTGAGTAAAGTCTTTAACTTTCATAATTTTTTCCCCCTCTTTTTTTTTATTTTTTTACACTTCTTAAGCCGATCAAAAATCTCCAACATTAATTTCTTATGATAATAAGAAAGATTAATTTTATCTTTATTTTTTTCATAATATTCTTGTGCAGTATTATTGAATTTATAACCCATGGCTGTCCAATCTATAATCATATGAATCACGTCCAAATCAATTTCAACTGATTCATAATGATGGGTGTTACAGTGTTTATGATGTTCTTGTGCTTCAGAAAAAAACCAACCTACTTCATTTTTAGTAGGGAAAAATTCTTCTCTGTATGGGACAAACTCTTGTTGAGAAAATTTAGAAAGATCATGATAACAAACATCTTCCCGTAATTCATGAAATAAATAATCTTCTTTTACCCACCACATATCCTTACACGCTTCTGCAACTTCCTGAAAAGCTTTCCTGACGTTATTTATATGATCTTCAAGATAATTCAGATATTCCCTTGTTTTTTTAATATACTCATATGCTTTCATTTCACTCTTTTTTATGTACATAATATTTTTCCAATCACTTCATCTTCTTTATCAGGCCGTGCTCTGAATAAAGTTTTTAAGTCTGTATACCGCAATTCGTTAATCGCATCCTCAAAGCCATCATCTTCTTTACCAGGCCATGTGCCGAATAAAGCTCGCACATCTGCCATTGGCTTTACATTCTGCACCTCTGCCAATTCATCAATGGTCAAGCCACCGCCTTGCATTATTTTCACTTGCTGGGCAGTTAACGTTCCGATTAAAAAATCAGGCTTGTCATTCATATTGACAGGCGGAAGCCTTTTTGTCCTCTCTTCAAATGATACAATATCTCCTGACGGTATCATTTTAAAAAGTCCATTTCCGATTGGGTCTGCGCCGTAATCTTTCATGATTAAATCTCCTTTATAAAATTTTAAGTTTAATACCAGCCATGGAAAACATCTCTTCCGACATGGCATCGTTGTATTCATTTCTGAAATATACTTTTCTGATACCTGCATTTATAATCATTTTAGCGCAGATTGAGCATGGCTGATTAGTACAGTAAAGAACAGAATCTTTAACTGAAATTCCATGATATGCCGCTTGTATAATGGCGTTCTGCTCAGCATGCACTCCCCTGCAGAGTTCGTGGCGTTCTCCTGAAGGGACATGTAGTTTTTTTCTTAAACATCCGGTTTCACTGCAGTGAGTAATTCCTGAAGGCGCACCATTATAACCAGTACATAGAATCCTTTTATCTTTTACAAGAATAGCACCTACTTTACGTCTGATGCAGGTTGAACGTTCTGCAACAAGCTCTGTTATTCCCATGAAATATTCATGCCATGACGGTCTATTCATTTTTACTCCTTTATAGTCCTACAAAACGCATAGCGCAGTTATAAGAACAAAAAGCATAATTTCCATTAAAATAAACTTCAGATTCAGGAACAACTTTTCCACATTGATCACAAGTAACGTTTCCATCAAAAGGAATATACTCACCTAAACCTTTTGATAGAAATTGTTTTGCTGTAGGATCAACAATATTTCCTTTGGAGTCAACACACCACCAGTGTTGCTGACGTCCAAAAAGTGGGCAATCATAATAGCCCCGAACTGCCGTCAAAGAAGAATCTTCCTTTACAGCTTTCTCAACATATTCTTTACATTTTCCCCTATACTTTCGATAATCTGTTTCCATATTCTCCTCTTAATAAGCATTTTCCAAAAAATTAATTTCACTTGTATCCATTAAACCATAATCTCCTTGATTAGCAATATCTTTCTCAAATCCTCCTTTATATTCATTTTTGCCACCTAACTTTTGTATCTTCATATAATTCTTTAGTATTTGTTCTTTCTTTACAGTCTTCAACGATCCCCTTTATCCATTCAGAAAAAGGGGAAATATATTTTGCTTTAATTACAGGATTATTTCTATCTTGTACGTTTGAAATTCCTGCGAGTGCTTTTCCAATGTCTTCCATTCTCTTTAAATCCCCTCATATTTGTTTATGCCATATCCACCTTGTTTGGAAATTTCTTCCTCAATCTCACGAGGCCAATAATGTTTACAGTTCTTACAAGGCAACGCCTGGTATCTATTAAGATATTTATTCAAGCATTTTTGCCGGAATCTGCAATCTGCTCTGTCCGGGTCCCGCAAGTCTTTGTTCCAGAATTTGGATTTAACGGGGACGTTATTTATAACAACTCTTTTTTTAGTCCTATCTTTTCGTCGAGTATTCCGGCAAGCAGGGCATGTAACTCCGTTACGAAGTGTTGCGTTTTTTGAGAAATACATTTTTCCACATCCACATTTCTTAAATGAACCAAGATATTCCCCTTTAAGTTTATGGATAGGACAAAATTTTTTATTTGCTTTATACTCCGTTTTCTCAAAAATAGACCTGTAATAAGGCCTACCTTGCAACACACAGCCACATGTGTATAACTTATACGCTTTTCCTGGCTGCGGAACTACTCCACGTTTTTTTATGAATTCCGCAGCTTGTTCCGGGGTTTCTATTTTTTGCATTTTTGCTCCAATTGTATTTTGAGGTTAAAGTTTGCACTGGCGCTCGCCCTTACTGATTATCAATGAAAGAAATTGCGCCTTACACGAGTTTCGAGGACGAGCCATAACCCCGACCAGTGCCCCGGGTGAAGGAGCGGCGCATGATGAAAGATTGTTATTCGCTTAATGCTAATTCTTTATTATGACATCTAATTAGATGTTCTTTTCTTTCTGCATATGGCATTCCAATTTCAATAAGACCGGTATTAATGATTTGAAGACGATTAATTTCTGAAAGTTCTGCGGCGCATACGGCATCTCGTACATTGTCAACATTATGTTCTTTCTTATATTGCTTGGCAGACATGCCAAGTACAATACGGTTAATGAGGTCAGCTTCGGTGGAATAATGATAAAACTTAACCGGATCATGATTTTTCATCACAGCAGCTGTCATGGGAAGAAACCCTGTTTTGGCTTCCAATCTTTTAGTTTTCCAGCTTCTTTCTTTTTCGATTCGTTCTTGTGCCCATTTATGAAGATTCCGGCGGAATATTGGTGAAAGCCAGCCTGCAAATTCAAATGCTAATTCGTTATGAAGGTATGTTCCGCCGTAACGACCTTTTGTGATTTTGACTAAATCTTCATATTTCCAATGGTGACCCTGATCACCTTTAGAATTGATATCCTCTAACACAATTTGAATATACTCTTGAGTCGGCTTAATTCTTAAAAATTCTACTACCTTTTTTCCAAACGGTTTTGCCATTTTCGTAGCGTTGAAAAACATCTGCTCTGTTTTCCTTAGAAGAGATACGTCCACCATTACCTCATTCTTGTCAATTTCTACAATTTCATACTTAGTAGCCATTTTTAAATCTCCTGTTTTAAATGTTATTCACTAACCAATTCATTATCCGAAGCATCCACTGACCGTCTTAAAATGTACTCAGTGATTGCCACTCGAATCTCACGAGAAACACTCCCTTGATTTTTTCTTGCCATTTCATTTAAAATTTCAAATACAGATTCTGTTATCTGTAATGAAACTATTTTCATTTTTCCTTTACCCATTTTTAATCTCCTTTTTTTATTTTACTTTAATGTAATAAAAGGCTTATATTTTTTATTTATTTTTGTCAAGCATAAAAAAAAATAATTTTTAAAAAAAATTAATAAAATCCTTGACAAGCATTTTTTTTTAAATTAGAGTCGTCAATATAGTTCATTTGACGAAGCTTTAAAAATTTTAAATCTAAAAAATTTTAAGCTTCGATTTTTTAATATTAAACAATAAAGAGGAGAATAAAAATGGAAGGAAAAGAAATCAATCTAACTTTGCCAATCGTATATTCCGTTGATGAACAAAAAATAATTCAACTTAAACAGAAATATGCCGTCTTGCCTACCGATCTTGAAGTTAAAGAAAATTATACATTCATTAAAGAAGGGATTGCAAAAATAAGAAAATGCCGAAGCGAAGTCGAGCAGCGCAGAAAAGAGCTCAAAAAAGACGCTCTGGAATATGGGCGTAATGTAGATTTTGTTGCCAAAGAAATCAAAAAAAGGCTTTTGGCAATAGAAACCCCTATGAAACAGCTTAAAACGGATTTTGACACAAAAAAAGAGATCGAGAGGCGTGAAAAAATCCGGAAGGAAGAAGAGCGCCTGGAAAAAATCCATGAAGGGATTGCCGGCATTAAAACGCTTATAGATGTAGGTATATCTCAAAAATCAACCGAAATTCAGACCGCCATTTCTCAGCTTGAAAACAATAACGTTGAAGACTGGGCGCAAGAGTTCACAGAAAAAGCGCTCGAAGCCAAAAAAAACACGCTTGCGAAGCTGAATGAATTATACAGTATGAAACTTCAGTCTGAGCAGGCAGAAGAGGAAAGGAGGAAAAGAGAGGAAGAACGCAAAAAAAGAGAGGAAGAGGATCGCAAAGCTGCGCTTAAACTTGCTGAGGAAAACAAACGCAGAGAAGCAGAACTCGCTGAGCAACAGCGACAAATTGAAGCGCAAAAAAAAGCACTTGCTGAGCAACAGCGACAAATTGAAGCGGAAAAGCGTAAAGCCGAACAAGAAAGGCTTAAAGCTGAAAAGCTTAAAAAGGAAAAAGAAGAGGCTGAAAGACGTAAAAAAGAACAAGAAAGGCTTAAAGCCGAAAGACTTAAGAAAGAAAAAGAAGAGGCTGAAAAGCGCAAAAAACTTGATCAGGAGTATTTTTATCAAACTATTGATATTATTCTGCCTTATGTAAAATCAAAAAAGGCAGGAACGACCTTATTAAACGAAGTCAGAAGTAATAAAATCGCTCATCTTAGATGGGTGTAATCTTAAAAAACATAGGAGATTTAAAATGGCTAAGAAAGTAAAAAACGAAAAAGAAGAGACTATGGAAATTGCACCGGTTGCAGCACCTGAAACAGAGTTACAGGTTGATAACAATGCAAGCGAAGACCTTGAATCTTTTTATGAGGAAGATGGGCAAGATGAAAATCTTGATTATATTCCCACTTTAAAAATTGCACAAAAAGGTGAGTTCCTTGGACAACTATATTGTCCTGATATGGAGCAGGCATGGGAAAGCATGAACGTTGCACTTTTAAGAGTATCGAACTCAAGAGTCCTCTGGCCAGAAGATTTTAATAAAGAGAACCTCCCACTGTGTCGGTCTCATGACGGAATAACACCTGCAGGTGATATCCCGGAAGACCCGGAAGCAGAAGAAGACGATATTGTTTATTTACAGCCCATGGCGCAATCTTGCAAAACTTGCCCTTACGCAAAATGGGGCAAAGGGAAAACACCGCCAAGATGCCTGGATGTGCGTGATTTACTTATAATCGACCTCGAAACCAGTATCCCTTTTTTTTACTCAGTGTATTCCATTGCACTTTCTCCTTATAATCAAAAGCTAAAAAAACCTTTATTAATGCGTAAGATGAGCCTAACGGCTCAACGGAAACGTCAGGGCTTATCTCCGGCTCATATTTCAATGTTCTCTTTTGACCTTTCAACTGAGCTTGATTCAAGAGCATCCGGCGACGCATATAAGCCTGTATTCAGTAACATTACAGAGCTTGATGATGAAATGAAGTTTTTTACCGGGACAGTAGCTATGCAGTTGCGGAGTTTTTCTAAGAGTAAAGATTTTACTCAGGCCGAAACAGAGGAAAACGAAGATTTTGACAATGACGAGGTAGATGACTTTTAATATAAATTTATAATATCAATGGGAACGCTATAATGGCGTTCCCATTTTTTTTAGAAAGGAAAAAAGAAAATGATAAAATGTCAAGTGTTAGGAAGTGGCTCAAGAGGAAATTGTGTTGTTATTGATATTAACGGGGCTCTAATGCTTTTAGACGCTGGTATTGGAATAAGAAACACAAAGAAATATTTAAAGCAATACTGGGATAAAGAACTTAAAGATATTAAAGCCGTTTTTATCACGCATGACCATAAAGACCATACAAAAATAATTCCAAATTTAATTAAAAAAAATATATGTGTGTTCCAACCTCAATCTTTATCCTTCCAAGAGTTTATTATTACCGATAAACGAGACGGTTCTCAAATTATCAAGGTACAAGCCTTTCAAGCCTACCATGACGCTTTCTGCGTCAATTACAGAGTTACAGATATTAAAAACGATTTATCCTTGCTATATATTACAGACACGGGTTCTATCCTATGTGATTCTTTAGCCTATATGATTGAGCCTGCTGATATAATTATATGTGAAATGAATCATGATGTAGATACCCTTTTAAAAAATAATATTTATCCTGATGATCTCAAAATAAGAATTGACGAAACACATCTGTCTAATGAACAAACACATGATTTATTGTCTCTGATCGCCACAAAGCGTCTTAAATATTTTTGTGCTTACCATTTATCAGAAAAGAATAATAACAAGGGTATAGTCAAATACGAAGCTTTCAGCGCACTTAAAAACGTTTGCCCGGATTATAAAATTGTAATTGCGGAGCAAAAGCAACCTACTGAATTCATGATAGTTATGTGAAAAAAAGGTGATAAATATGAAAAAAGTAAAACAGGAAGAGTTAGTTTTAAAGGGAACTATATCTAAAATTAAATTCAAAAGTGCAGACAATTGGGCTGTTTTTGAAGTTTTTACCCCTGATAATGATAAAACATTGAATAATAAATTTAAAGTAATAACTGGTAAAAATACAACTTGCACAGGCGTTTTATCTGATATTATCGATGTAAAAACAGAAGTTGTCTGTAAAGGGAATTGGGAGCAAACAAAATTTGGTGAACAATTTAAATGTTCGAGTGTAAGCCCTGTTGAAATTAAGCCTGATTCAGAAAAAGGTGTACTCCGGCTATTAACATCACTTCCTGGCATCGGAGAAATTAAAGCAAAAAAAGCAATAGAAGAGTACGGATATAAAGACGCATGGGAAATTGCACAAACTTATCCGTCTGTCTTTGGTATATATAATCTTGAAACAGCTTTGGCGGCACGGGATAAAGCAATTAAACTCAATTCCGGTGCAGACTTTAAAGCAATTTCGTTTATGCTAAGTATCGGTCTAACAGACAATCAAATTCAAAAAATACTTAATAAATATACTCCTGCGGAGCAAGCGCTTAATATTGTGAAAAATAATCCTTATAAATTGATTAATGATATTGAGGGTTTTGGTTTTCTTACAGTTGATAAAATTGCCCTCAAAGCCGGAATTAAAGTAAATAATTTATCAAGGATAAATGCTTGTGTAATGTATTGTTTAACTCATTCTGAAAAAAATGAAGGCAATATTTATATGCATGGAAAAAAGATAATTAATATTGTCTTATCAACATTAACTGACTCAGCCACTAAAAATAATGTTAATATGTATGATATGCCCAGTTATGATGATGTAAAGAAATGTTTATTTCAGATGCAAGAAGATGGATTGGTTATTATTGATAAAGAAAAAGTTTATTCAAAAAAATTATTACAGGCTGAAAAAAAAATACTCAAAAAAATAATAGGAGAATAAAAAATGAAACTTAATTTACCTGTTCCTGGCAACGCCGCACAAAGGCTATTGTTTTCAAACGTCGGAAACGAAAATCCAAACGAATTTTACCTTTTGATGACCTTCCATAAGAGCAAAAAAGGGGGATTCGATTATCCAGCAACTACCGAAGAATGTATAAAAGCCCTTGCGAAGAAAGGATATACTTATAAAGAAGATTAAAAAAAATAATAAAAAGGAGTTAAAATGTTAGATACTTCCCAACAGCAAGCACTTGATAATATTTCACAATTAAATAATAACATTTATATCTTGACTGGAGGACCCGGTCGAGGAAAAACCTTCAGTGTTATCCAAATTTATAAGATGTTAATTAAAAAATACAAAGAGTTTGATATTTATTTTTGCACACCCACCGGAAAAAGCGCGCAAGTTTTATCTGATGTATTATCTGACCTTAATGTTCCGCATACTCCGCAAACGATTCATCGAATGTTAGGGTGTCAAGGGAAAAGATGGATATATAACAGAGATAACCCGCTTTCTGCTAAGTTTGTGATTGTTGATGAGTCGTCTATGATTGATTCAGAACTTATGGCGAGGCTTTTCACTTCTGTCTCACCTGATTGTAAATTTTTATTGGTAGGGGATGCAGACCAACTATTTCCTGTAGGGGCGGGCTGTCCGTTTTTAGATATTATAAAAATTAATCATAATAACTGTGTTAATACTCTTGCTATAAATCATCGTGCCGCTGAGGGTGGTATGATCGCACATGCAACGGATTTAATAAAAAAGGGGGAAATGCCAGTGTGGGGTAAGAAGGGTGGCCATACTTTATGCGGAGAACGAGAAGACGACCTGTTCCTGCATAATATTGAAGATAAAGAATTAATCCCGGATAAAGTAAAAGAAATTGTTACGCCTTGGTACGAAGAAAAAGAAGACTTTATGGTGTTATCTCCTCAGCATTCAGGAGTTTGCGGCATAAATAACATAAATACGGAGCTGCAGGCGTATCTCAACCCTATTGTGCCCGGAAAATCTTATTATAAGGTCTCTCCATGGCTGACAATCAATATAGGAGACCGGGTAATAAATCTTAAGAATAATTATAAGCTTGGAATTTTTAACGGGTTTGTGGGGATAGTATTAAAAATTGAATATATTGGAAAAGCATTAAAAGGGATATTAATTGATTTTAATGGGGAAAAAGTTTTTATCAAAAAACCTGCTGATATAAGAAATTTAGCTCTTGCGTATTGCGTAAGCGTGCATAAAAGTCAAGGCTCTGAATATAAAAAAGGGATCGTTATCCTGCATTCATCACATTTTTTTATGCTTAACCGTTCGCTTATGTATGTTGCTATTTCAAGGTTTAAGGAAGAATTGTACGTGATTGGGGACACAAAGGGGCTTAATAGGGCATTAAAAAATAATACAAAGGATAAACGAAATACATATTTGCAGCAACAACAATATCAACAGGGATAAAAGCTTATGAAGATTGAATTTTCAATAGCAAAAAAACAAAAAGGAATCCTAACAAAGATTCTATCATTAGATAAAAAAACAGGGAAGATTGTTAAAGATGGAAGCCAGTGCCGAATGAATCGAGGAACAATAACTTGTTATGAAATCGATTCTTTTCAACGCTTTCAAAAGGCCCTGATTCTCTTAAATAAACAACACAACAAAGCCCTCGTCCATGGCATACCCAAAAACTCATATCCTAAGCAGACCTTAAAGCTTATTAGCAAATCTCAATACACAGGTAAAGAGACAGATACAATCACCAGAAGTAAAGAACATATTTGCTACCCGAACGGACCGGGAGTCCTGCTTTTTGATCATGATGCAGCACGTGCTGATAGTATCGCAATGAAAGAAGAAGCAACAAAAAGCTACAAACCTGAGCAACTGATAGAAATTATTGCAAAGGTTCACCCAAGTATTGCAAACGCTGCGTATGTATCTTCAGTGTCTACGTCCGCATGTATTTATGATAAAACAGGTAAAATGCTCCGTGGAGAGGGCTCAGGAGCTCATATTTACCTTTTTCCGGAGCAAGCAACAGATATACCTCGATATCTTGAAACGCTCGGGAAACGCTTAATTTTGGCCGGATATGGAAGGATTGAAGTGTCACGCTCAGGGGCAATGAATATTCGAACAATTATTGATCTTTCTGTGGGATCGCCGGAAAGATTAGATTTTGTCGGTGGGGCAATATGCAGAGATGGACTGACTCAGAAGAGGCCAGAACCAACTTTAAAAGAGGGAGACCTGCTTGATACTTTGTCGTTATCTGACTTAACAGATAATGAAGAGGAACAATACCAAGAAGTCATAGAAAAATTAAAACAAAAAGCGACCCCTTTATCAGATAAAATTAAAGGGGTTTACATTGAACAAGAGACGCAAAAGCTTGTAAAAACTCGAAAAATAACACTGCAAAAGGCAAAACAAATTATTATTGATAGGCAAAATCATGTTTTACAAGATGATGATATTCTATATTTTGCAAAAAATAAAGGAAAAGGAATATCGGTAAGACAAGCTCTTGAAGAGCATAAAGAGTATGATAAGCAAAGCCTTGCCGATCCGCTTGAGCCTGAATATGACGGGAATAACCTGACTAAAGCTATTTTTTACTACAATCAAGGGAAAGGAGATCCTTGTATCCACTCTTACGCACACGGAAGTTGTAAATATGTTTTTCAATCAATGCGGAGTATAAGTGAAGATATAACAGAGCCTTTAAAACCTAAAAAGAAAAAACCTGAAAAGAAAAAAACCGAGTCTGAACGTTATCCGAAAGAAACGCTCGTAAGGCTTAATGAACTTAATAAAGAGTTTGCGGGTTGTTTATTAGGGGATAAGTTCCGCATTATCCATCACCGCATAGATACAATTCTGAAGCAAACCTCGCATGTCTTTTTACAAAAAAACGCCTTCCATGATTTTTACGCAAATGAACACCGACCAGTTAATACAGAGAACGGACAAAAATTATATCCTATTTCAAAGCTTTGGATGGAATGGCCTGACCGAAAAACATATAAAGAAGTTGTTTTTTATCCCGGGAAAGAAAGCTTGTCAGATTCAGCATATAATTTATTTCAAGGTTTCTCTATTAAGCCGCAAAAGGGATCATGGTCTCGTTTAAAAGAGCATATATTTAATATTATATGTGCAGGTGATAATGAACATATGACATATCTTCTCAACTGGATGGCAAGATGTGTGCAGGACCCGGCAGGCAACCGTCCCGGTGTAGCTATTGTTATGCGTGGTGGAAAGGGATGTGGAAAGGGTATTTTTGCTAATTATTTTGGTAGAATCTTTGGTGAAGCGTATATGCCTATCTCGACATCGCAAGGATTTGTAGGGAGATTTAATTGGCATCTTGCAAAGTGTTTATGCGTGTTCCTTGATGAAGCAATATGGTCAGGTGATAAACAGCATGAAGGGCAGCTTAAAGCGCTTATCACCGAACCTGAAATGATGTATGAACCAAAAGGCGTTGAACCTATTAAGCTAAAAAATTACATGAACGTCATCATGGCATCTAACGAAGATTGGGTTTGTCCTGCGACTATTGATGAACGTAGATTTTTTGTTCTTGAACCTCTATCTGAAAAAAAAGGGGACACTGAATACTTTAATGCTATTTGTGATGAAAGAGACCATGGCGGAGTAGAAGCTCTGTATTATGATTTGCTTCATCGGGAGTATGATATGGATAGGCTGCGGAATATTCCGAAGACAGAAGGTTTAATGCGGCAGGTTGAGCAGTCTCTTGACCTTGTTACAGGTTTTTGGGTGTTTGTATTAGAGCGTGGATTTTTATTATCAGATCGCATGTCAGGGAATCCTAAACCGGCATTAGAAGGGGAAGACACTAATTTATGGCCTGAGTATGCTTATAAATATGAGGTTTATGATGAGTTTCAAAATGTGTTTTGTAAAAAAGAAAGATTTGTCCCGTCAAACGTTCACTTTTGGAGAAAGACTTGGGGGTTAATAGCGTCGACACGGGATGTAAAGAAAAATTTAAGGCGAGCTTTTCGTGCGCATAATATTTTTTCCGTTTATGCTGAATTGAAAGAAAGAACTGGAATTACAATTATCAG